>RCMY010000559.1_pt1 | contig 34923 bp, 33 predicted proteins | sample 2041341 | NCBI WGS metagenome assembly RCMY01 (sample SAMN09708234, study PRJNA481090) | Marine sediment metagenome, whole genome shotgun sequencing project. | reverse complement strand
GGATGACCGAAGACGAACTGCACCATGCCGTCGGCGATCGTGTGTACGACGCGTTTGCACCATCGGGCCGGCTCTACAACCACGACGCCGAAGATCCGGAGGGAATGACCCACCTGGGAACCACGAACCACGGCGAAGAAGTTCAGCTGTCGACCCGAGCGGTCGAATCAGATCTGACCGTCTATGTGAACATCAATCTCGTCTCGATGGATGGGGGCCACAAGAGCACGGCGACGGGGCTCTCGGGCTACACGGCGCTACGCCACCACCACAACGTCGAGACCATGCGAAACTCGAAGTCGTTCATGGACCAGGAGAACTCCGAACTCCACACGAAGAACTGGCGTCAGGGCGACGTCATCCGAAGTGCCGGCGTGAAGATTTTTCAGATCGAAACAACGATCAACAACAACACGTTCGGCGAGACCGGACCATTGTCGATGCTCCAAAAACGCGAATGGGAATGGACGGGGCGCGACCGTGCCAAGTTCCTCGCGATGCAAGGTGGCCTCAGCTACTTGACGGCGGGTGCTCGTCGAAAGATCTTTCACAACTGGAAGGCGCCGTACGAGCTCACCTCCGTCCAAGCTGGCGAGATCGAGGCCGTCCACAAGGTGACGACCGCCAACACCTATGCCCAGCATCTCGTTCCGATCGACGGCCAGACCGACATCATGACGATGGGGTTGCCGTACATTTCGCCCTACAACGTGAACTCGGTCATGAACCCGATCCTCGTCGCTGTCCTCGGACTCGGGTACTTCTTCAATCTCTACAACGGCAAGCCGCTCGTACGCGAGGGCGGCGTGCTCATCATGAGCCACCCAACACCGTGGGACTTCAACCCGGTCCACCATCCGAGCTACATCGACTTCTTCGAGCAGGTGCTCGCCGACACGACCGACCCAATCGAGATCGAGAAGAAGTACGAGAAGCAGTTCGCGGAAGATGAGTGGTATCGACACCTGTACCGCACGAGTTACGCCTATCACGGCGTCCATCCGTTCTACATGTGGTACTGGTGCTCCCACGCGCTACAGCACCTTGGATCGGTCATCATCGTCGGTGGCGACCCAAAGGCGGTTCGGCGCCTCGGATTCCGCCCAGCCTCAACACTGCAAGATGCGCTCGAGATGGCGACTGACACCGTGGGACCCCAGCCGACGATCACTCACTATCACAACCCGCCGATGCTGATGGCTGACGTGAAGTGAACGCGCTCGCCGACGCCAGAGCCAAGGTCGCACGACGGCTCGCTGGTACGGAGGTGCCGCTCATCGGACGATTGCGGAAACCGTTGCAATCACTTCCGTTTCCTCTCACCGCACCGACCGTTCCGCAATCGGTGGAACTGCCCGAGAAACGTGGCCATACCGGCACGGACTTCCCGACTGATTGGGCCCGAACCGAACCGGCCCGTCGAACCCGAGCACTGTTGATCGACGGCATGGTCAGGCCGATCATGTCGGGGCTCGCCCAACCGACACGGCGGGGCGTCGATCGGCTCCACGGCCTGACTGGGCCGGCGGTGTTCGCAGCCAATCACCACAGTCACATCGACACGCCGCTGCTCCTGAGCTCCCTTCCGATGCCCTGGAGGCACCGGGCGGTCGTCGGGGCCGCCGCCGACTATTTCTTCGGCACCCGGATGACGGGGACGTTGTCGGCGTTGGTCATCGGGGCCATTCCCATCGACCGAACCAAGATCAGTCGGACGTCAACCGATCTGGCCCGCGACCTGATCAACGAGGGATGGTCGCTCGTCGTGTTCCCCGAGGGCGGACGCAGCCCCGACGGCTGGGGTCAACCGTTTCGCGGGGGTGCAGCCTTCATTGCGCAACGAACCAACACACCGGTCGTCCCCGTGCACATCGAAGGCACCGGCCGAATCTTGCGCAAAGGAAAGACCACACCGACACCGAGCCGGACCACGATCACGTTCGGTGAACCCATGTATTCCCGAGATGGTGAGGACGCTCGTGCGTTCAACGTCCGGATCGAGGCTCGGGTCGCGGAACTGGCCGACGAGACGATGAGCGATTGGTGGCAGGCCCGAAAGCGAGCTCATGCCCTGAACACGCCTGCGTTGACGGGGCCACAAACCGCCACGTGGCGTCGTGTGTGGGAACTCGATGCCGATCGCCAGACTCGAAGAAGTCCCCTACGCCGTAGCTGGCCTCGCTGAAATCGGCCGAGCTGGAATTATCAGTGGGCCGAGGTTCGTCGACCCGAAATGTTGGTCGGCAATATTCGAACCCAGTCGGCTGCCAAACGCTGTGGTGTCCACCGAAGGACGTCGAGTTTTTCGAGTTTTTCGATCTCCTCGTCCTCGTAGACGACGTCGGCCATACCCTCGACGAGCACACTCCATCCGGTTCGACTCTCGGCATCCCACCGGTCGACCTCGAAGGCAACAGGGCAATTCATTCTCGCCGCGCCGAGTTTTGCACCACGCGCACTGCGAAAAGCGATCTGATGCCCGATGACACCAAACGACACCGGAAGTACGACGGGACCGCCTTCGTGGACGAAGGCGACACGCCCGATCGGCGTCTCGCTGATCAGCGCCCAACATTCATCGGCGCTCAAAATCTCCAACCCGTGTCGATCAGCTGTTGGTGTGGTCTCGGTGTCCATGCTCCACACTCGGCCCGATCCGATGATTAAACCAGGGACCGAAGTCCCACCGATGCGAGCCACCAATTTCGGTGGACCGAGTCGGAGGGGCTCAAGCCGCTCGTCGCACCACCGATGCGAACGTGGTGAAGTTTCCTCCGTCTCGCTGGTTCGTATGCGCCGCGTGCTGCCTCGCTGTCTTCGCCAGCAGCTGCTCGGGCAGCGCCCCAGAATCGATTGCCTTCGCCGACGATGCACCGTTGGTCACCGAACCCACTGTCGGCAGCTTTTCGCCTGCCGAACAAGAGCTCATCACCTTCCACGCTTCGTGGTTGTGTGAAATGCAACGACGCACGTTCGCCTCGCTCGGCGACAGCGACATCGCGAGGAGTGAAGCCCTCGCGATCACGGACATCGATCACGATCGTTACGACACCTTTCTGGTCGATGACCTGCCACGACAAGTGGTTCGCGACGCGGTGCTCTGGTCGTATCAACAGCAGTGTCGAGCCGAATGACCCAAACAGTTCAGGCCGGAGTGCGTCGATACGTCATTCGTGACGAAAAAACTCTTCTCTTCATTTCTGATTCTCGGTCTCGCCGTCGTCGGCTTTGCAGCACCTGCATCTGCGAAACCGCAGACCGCGCCGATACTGCTGAGCAACGAAAAGATCGACTGGATCTCCGGAACATCTGAGTGGATCCACCTCAGCTGGACGACCGAAGTCGAACTCGAGGACGTCGAGGTTCGCATCGTTGACCAGTCCAAGGGACTGATCGTCGAGTATCCCAACGGCGCCGACTACAGCAGCCTTATGAGCAACAGCACCTTGTCGTCGAACGAAATCGATTTCACCGCGCTGAAGATCACCACCGACGCGTCGGTCAACGGAACGCAGAAGGCGCAACTCGAGATCTCGTGGATCAGCGACGGCGAGCAGCACTCAGCTTCGGGCTCCTTGGGCTTCACGAACAAGAAGTACAAAGGCGACGATTTCGCCATCTTGACCGAGGATGTGTCCATCTCGGCGAACCCACTCACACCCGAGGTCAACTGGGTGGAACTCGCCTACAAGGGTCTCGCGCCGACCACGACAGACATGCAGATCACGGTGTCGGGCCCGCTCCCGGTGTATCACCCCCAGGAGACCTTCACGAGCCTGCATCACGATCAAACGCTCCACGCTGGCGAGAGTGACGTGGCGAGAATCTGGTTCGACCCTGAGCTGGTCAAGGTCGGGTCGCACGCCGTGACGGTGGACATCACCTATACCGACACGACCGGAAAGTCGAAGAAGACTTCTCATGACGTGAAGGTGCAGGTGTTGCCCGACGCTGTCGGCGACCTCCTCGAGGAATAGATCGACCAAACGGCTTCACTGCATCGACGACTGCCCCGCATCCACCACGTGCGACGAGGGCCGCACGGGTCAGAGGCATGCAGCAAAGGCATCGGCTTCGATCGGATCGAGGCCAAGCCCGAACGCCGGGTCAGACAGCAGCGCATCAGCATCCATCGAGATTAGCTGATCGACAATACAGCGAGCGTTCTCGCGTGACCGTCCGGTCAGCTCCAGGTGCGCCAGAGCCGATGCCCGTCGTTCATCCAGATCCGCTGTGGTCGGCGTGGAAACCGGTTCGTTCATCGGCGTGCCCTCGGGGTCGTCATCTTCGCCGATCTGGTCCGAGGCTTGCGACGATGTCCGTGCGATCGGCTCGGGTGCCACACAACGAGTTGTCGCCACGACCAGTGCTTCTCGTTCGCCGTCGCCTCGTCGATGACCAGGGTCTGCGGCCACAAGCTCACCCAGCGCGACGAGGGTGTCGGCAACGCAAGTTGACTCCACCTCTGAGAGGCCGGTCGCAACCAGGGCGTTGATCGCGTCGCTTCGCTCGAAGGTTCTTCCTCCGCAGGCGCCCACGGCAAGAAGTACGACGACAAACAATGCGGCGCGGCGGCGGACCATGGGATTCCCGTCGGCGTCCGACGTTCGCAGTTGAGCGCGTGCGCAGCGTCGCTCGACAGGTACGCCAGCCCCGGGTCGCCAGCGGATTCGGCTAGAATCACCGTGTTCGCCGAGCTCCCGAGGAACCACCTGTGGCCGTTTACGCCAACACTCCCATCGAATTGATCAATGCCGTCTACGAAACGCTCGATGAGCGTCTCGAGAAGGGACGAAAGCGGCTTGGTCGAGCGCTCACATTGACCGAGAAGATTTTGATCAACCACCTCGACGACGTCGACAACGGCGGTATGGAACGTGGCGTGAGCTACACCGATCTCCGACCGGATCGGGTCGCGATGCAAGATGCCACTGCGCAGATGGCGTGGCTGCAATTCATGACCGCCGGGCTGGAACGGACCGCCGTGCCCACAACGACTCACTGCGACCACCTGATCCAGGCTCGAGTCGACGGAGAAACCGATCTCGCCGTCGCCACCGACACCAACAAGGAGGTCTACGACTTCCTCCAGAACGTGAGCGCCAAATACGGTGGCGGGTTCTGGGCGCCGGGCTCGGGAATTATCCATCAGGTCGTGCTCGAGAACTACGCTTTTCCTGGCGGAATGATGCTGGGAACCGACAGCCATACGCCAAATGCAGGCGGTCTAGGCATGATCGCCGTTGGTGTCGGCGGAGCCGATGCTGTCGATGTGATGACCGGATTCCCCTGGAACGTTCGATGGCCAAAAGCCATTGGCGTGCACCTGACCGGCGAACTCACGGGTTGGGCTGCGCCCAAAGATGTCATCTTGAAAGTGGCCGAAATCCTGACCGTCAAGGGCGGTACAGGGGCGATCGTCGAGTACTTCGGTCCCGGCGCCGAAAGCCTGTCTGCAACGGGCAAGGCAACGATTTGCAACATGGGCGCAGAGATTGGGGCGACGACGTCTCTCTTCGCCTACGACGACGCGACGAGCCGATACCTCGCAGCCACCGACCGCCAGAAAATTGCCGACGCAGCCACCGCCGTCGCACATCATCTGCGAGCCGACGACGAGGTCTATGCCAACCCCGGCGACTACTACGACCAAGTCATCGAGATCGACCTGAACACTCTCGAACCGCTGATCAACGGCCCACACACGCCCGACCTTGCCCGGCCACTCAGCAAACTCGCCAGCGAAGCCGACCTGAACGGGTGGCCGAAGGAGATTTCCGCAGCGCTCGTCGGGTCGTGCACGAACTCGTCCTACGAAGACATCAGTCGAGCCGCATCGATCGCACGCGATGCTGCAGCCAAAGGTTTGACGGCTCGGGTTCCGTTCATGGTGACGCCAGGTTCTGAAGCCACTATGCGCACGATCGAACGCGACGGATTTCTTCAGGATCTCGAGGCGATCGGCGGCATCGTGCTCGCGAACGCGTGTGGACCGTGCATCGGCCAGTGGAAACGCGACGATCGCGAAGGTCTCGAAGGCACCGCGAACACGATCGTCACGAGTTACAACCGAAACTTCCCGAAGAGAAATGATGGTGACGGCGCAACCCTTGCGTTCGTGACCTCCCCGGAGACCACCGTGGCCATGGCGCTTTCGGGAACGCTCGACTTCGATCCCAAGACCGACACCTTGACCAACGATGCCGGTGAAGAAGTCATGCTCACCGTCGGCGAGGCAATCGAACTTCCACCAACCGGATTCGAAGACGGCACGTCGATGTTCATCGCTCCTCCAGAGGACGGCAGCGCAATTGAAATCACCGTGAGTCCGACCTCGGATCGGCTGCAGCTGCTCACCCCGTTCCCCGCCTGGGACGGCAAGGATTACCTCGAGCTGCCGATCCTCGGCAAGGGCATGGGCAAGGTCACCACCGATCACATCAGCATGGCTGGTCCCTGGCTCAAGTACCGAGGACACCTCGAGAACATCTCCGGAAACCTGTACCTCGGTGTGGTGAACGCCTACACCGGCGAGAGCGAGCTCGCCCTCGATCCTTCCGATGGCCAGACCAAGAGTTATCCCAACATCGCCAAATCGCTGCACGAGAAGGGCATCAACTGGGTCTTCATCGGCGAAGAGAACGTCGGCGAGGGGTCGAGTCGCGAACACGCAGCAATGGAGCCACGGTTCCGCGGGTGTCTCGCTGTCTTTGCGAAGTCCTTTGCTCGAATTCACGAGACCAACCTCAAGAAACAGGGCGTGCTCGCCTTGACGTTCGCCGATCCGCTCTTTTGGGATGCGATCGAGGAAGGTGACAGCGTCAGCATCACCGGGCTCGCCGAACTCGCGCCGAACCGACCGGTCGAATGTGTGTTGCACAAGCCCGACGGCGAGAGCTTGGAGTTTCTGGCACATCAAACACTGTCCGAGGAGCAGATTGACTGGTTCCACGCCGGAAGCGCTCTGAACCTCATTCGACAACAGACCGCCGGCTGAGTTCGGCGACCATGGACCTTCGCCAGCTCAACGCGCTCATCGCCGTTTCCGAACATCGCAGCTTCAGCGCTGCGGCGCGTGCGTTGCACACGGTGCAGTCAAATGTGTCCACACATGTTGCTCGACTCGAGCGTGAGCTCGACGCCATCCTGGTCGACCGTCGGACGGGGGAACTCACACCGGAGGGTGAGGTCGTCGTGCTTCGCGCCTTGCGCGTCACCGCAGAATTGCAGGCGATTCCCGCCGATGTCTCGGCGCTGCGCGACGACATCCGTGGAACGGTTCGTTTCGGCATCATCGGAACGACGGGTCGCTGGTTGGTTCCGGAGTTGCTCACGGCGCTGCGTGCCGGCTTCCCCGGAGTCCATCTCGTCGTCGTCGATGCAACCACAACAGGTCTGCTGCCCCAGCTGCAAAGTGGTCAACTCACCGTTGCGGTTCTCAACCTTCCGCTTTCCGAACCAGAGCTCGCATCGGAGCCGTTGTTCGACGAGGAACGCATTCTCATCGTGCCAGACGGCCATCCGTTGTCCGGCCTTGAACGGGTGTCGTTGGCCGAACTCGCGAAACACGAGATCGTCCTACCCCCAGAGGGCACACAGTTTCGCAACGAGGTCGACGCGGCCGCGACCGAGGCCGGCGTGACTCTCAAACCCAAAGCCGAGCTCGACGGCATGCGCCTTCTGGCCTCGCTCGCGTTCCAGGGATACGCCCCAGCGCTCGTTCCTGCGACCGCCGCCCCGGCAGGTGAGGCCGGCGATTGGACGGTCGTCCGCATCGACGACATGTCGACCCGAAGTGTCGGGCTCGCCTACCGCCGATGGTCGACGCTGCCCGCACCGGCGCGCGCGGTCCAACAAGTGATCGCCGAGGTCGTCGCAGCCAAGGGCGATCAACAGCCTGGCTTGCACGTCACCGTGTCACTCGAGGATCGACCAGCGACCTAGTCGCGCGAGTTCGCCTAGTCGTGCGAGTTCGCGAGGTGCTGTGCCAGCGGTCCCCAGTACATCGTGTCCCACCCGTCGGCGAGGTGACCGGCCGCTCCATCGGGAATCGCTGAGTGCGTCAAAGTGATCTGGGTTCCGGCTCCGTCCTCGGCAAAGTCGTACCGAACGAGTGAGTAGATTCCCGACGCCCAGTCCGCTGGGCGCCATGCCTGGACGATGAAGTCGTTCTCGCCAATTTCGAGGAGCACTCCCTCGATCGCTCCACCGTGTGTCGTGAAGCTGCCACCACGTTCGGTTGCCAGAGCAGCGGGCGCTCCGGTCATCTCACTGTGGGGATCGGATTGGGAAATGACCGTGAACACCCTCTCGACCGGGGAGTCGAAGGATCGTGTTTGCACGATGGAATCGTTGGTGGTCATCTCGGTGTCGTGTGCCGTCATGGCTGTCCTTTCGTTGACTATACCATTTGGTTTAGTTAACTGAATGGTATAGCATGGGCGCATGTACTCCGCAACGTCGGACCACCGCATCTCGGATGAGCACCTCGACGCGGTATTTGCTGCGCTCGGGAACACCACACGTCGAGCGCTCGTGACGCGGCTCGGAAGAGGTGATGCGACGATCACCGAGTTGGCCGAACCCTTTGACATGACACTCGCCGCGGTGTCGAAGCATCTCCTGGTGCTCGAACGCGCCGGACTGGTCGTTCGAACACGCCGTGGCAAGGCCAGGCACTGTCGCCTCGAAAACGACGCATTCGAGACCGCCGAAGGCTGGCTGAGCTCCCGCCGTCAGATGTGGGAGAGCACACTCGATTCTTTCGCCGAATACGTCGAACAACGAGACGAGCACTGATGGCTGCACATCCCGACCTGATCGTTCGTCGACACGTGCGCGCGAACCCACAAACCGTGTTCGACACGTGGACAGACCCCGAGCAGCTGATTCGCTGGTGGGGTCCAAAGGATGTGCAGTGCACGCACGCCGAGGTCGATCTTCAGGTTGGCGGCACTTTTCGTCTGGCCAATCGGGCACCCGACGGCACGACGGTCTGGATCGCGGGAATGTACGAGGTGATCGACCGACCTCGCCTCCTTCGCCACACGTGGTTCATGGAGGATGACGAGAGCGCACAACCCGAGCGGGTCACCGTCGAGTTCTTGGCGACCGAAAGCGGAACCGAGATCGTCATCACGCACGCTGCAATCGCAACCGCACGCATGTGGCACGGACATCAGGACGGATGGTTCGGCTGCCTCGACGGGCTCGTTGAGCTTCTTGCGGGGCACCCTGCCTAAACTCTCGCCGTGACCACTACTCATCCCGTCAACACGCCACCCGACGAGGCTGTGGCACGGTCGAGTCGCACGATCACCATCGGTCCAGACGATCGACGCCGGGTGTTGGTACGGATCGCGCACGAAGAAAACACTGCGCTCACCACCACAGATGCCAACCTCATCGCCGAGGGGGCACTCGCTGCGCTCGACCAAGGCATCCCGTTCGTTTGCGAGCTCCGCGCCAACGGCCCGGCCGCCGAGGAGGAGTTGGCCGTCACCTTCGCCATAGGCGCAGCCGCACGGCAACTGACCCGCTGCTCGGGGCGAATCCCATTGATCGGTATTCTCGACGGCGACGCCGTCGCAGGTCCGTCACTGCTCTTGGGATTGATGGACCATGTGGTCGTCGTCGATCACAGTCATGCCTTTGTCAGCGGTCCTGCGATGGTCAGCGCGTTCACGGGAGTGGATTTCAACCGCACCGAGTTGGGCGGCTCGAAGGTTCTTGCGACTCTGGCCGGTCTTGCGACCATGACCGTCAGCGACCTCGACAGCGCGCACGATGCAATCGACGAACTGCTCTCGGTCCTGCCCCCGAACAACAACGAATTGCCACCGCTGCTACCGACCGATGATCCCCACGATCGTCCGACTCCTCAGGCTGCCGAGATCATCCCTGATACTCCGACGGGGGCCTACGACGTCCGCGACGTGATCGCCGAGATCGTCGACGATGGGTGGTTTCTCGAAAGCCGGGCAACGTTTGCCAACAACCTGGTGACAGGTTTCGCGAGTTTTGGCGGCCTTCCGGTCGGCATCGTCGCAAATCAACCAATGGCGATCGCTGGGACGCTCGACATTCCATCCTCACAAAAAGGTGGACGTTTCGTGGCGTTTTGTGATGCGTTCAACCTCCCCCTCGTGACGCTGGTGGACACCTCTGGCTTCTATCCCGGGAAAGATCTCGAGTGGCGGGGCATGATTCGTTATGGGGCGCAACTGGCCTTTGCGTATGCCCGGGCGACCGTTCCCCGTGTCAACGTGACGCTTCGCAAGTCCTATGGCGGGGCGTACATCGTCATGGACTCGAAGAACATGGGCAACGACCTCGCATTTGCGTGGCCGAGCGCCGAGATCGCTGTGATGGGAGCGAAAGGGGCGGTCGAGATCCTCCATCGCAAATCGCCGCCGGAAGAACGTGCTGCGTTGGAGTCTGCGTACGAAGAGCGCCTCCTCAACCCCTACATCGCCGCACAACGCGGCACGGTCGATGCCGTCATCTCACCGGCTCAGACCAGAGCAGAAATCGCGAGTGGATTACGCCTGCTTTCGAGCAAACGCGAGATCCTCCCGACACGAAAACACGACAACACGCCGCTCTAGGCCACCGTTGGCGGACGCCGCGACAGTGTGTTCTCGATGTGCCTCCCCCCACAACTGGCCGGCAGCTGCTTCCGTTGGATTGTCCTAAAGCGACCCCATTTCCTCGTCGATGCTTGGGAGTCGATTGGATGTTCTCGGAGGCACTTGAAGATGTGGCAAAAACTCAAATCACTGGGCGGCACTGAATCACCGCTGTCAACCGACGAGCCGTTGCGGCTCTTGGTGGCAGACGATGATCCGCACGATCAATTGCTGCTGTCGATGGCCGCTGAGGACTGGCGCGGACACGTGCACATCGACTTCGCCAATGACGGGATCGAGGCGCTCGAGAAACTGCGCGAGCTCTTTGCCGCCGGCCAGATGCCCGATGTTTTGGTGCTCGATCTTCGAATGCCGCGCCTCGATGGCCATGGTGTGCTCGAACGAATTCGCAGCGATTCGATGCTTTCACTCGTCGACATCGTCGTCTTCAGCAGTTCCAGGCTGAGTGGCGACATGGAACGATCGAAAGCTGCGGGCGCACTTCGTTACGAAATGAAGCCAGGAACGTACAGCGAATTGGTCGGATTCATCGATCGACTCTCGATGCTCAGCAACGCTGGGGACACGCTCGCGGAGAGGTAGTCGAACGAGCGTGTTCTCAACGCTCGGCGTCTCGTCATAGAATACATTTTGTACGACGCTCAGTGTCGAGTGGTCGGGCGCTAGACGACAAGTTCGACCAGAGAGAGTTCGCGTGACAAATTCCCTGACCATCACTGACAACCGCACCGGTGAGTCCGTCGAAGTACCGATTGTCAATGGTGCTGTCGATGCCACCGCCTGGAAAAAACTGCTGCCGGGAACTTGGTTCCTCGACCCAGCGTTCGGCACCACCGCATCGACCGAATCAGCGATCACATTTCTCGACGGCGACAACGGGGTCCTCGAGTATCGGGGGTACCCAATAGACCAGCTCGCAGAGAAATCGTCGCACCTCGAGGTTGCGCACCTTCTTCTCACGGGCGAACTGCCCACCGAATCGCAGTACGACGACTGGACCAGCGAGATAACGCATCACACGTATCTCCACGAGAACTTCCGCCGACGCATCCACGACGCGTTCCACTACGACGCTCATCCGATGGGGCTGCTGACGTCGAGCGTGGCTGGATTGTCGACCTTCTATCCCGAATCGAAAGAGATCGAAGACCCCGACAATCGCATGCGACAAATCGTTCGATTGATCGCGAAGATGCCAACGATGGCTGCTCTCGCCTATCGGTTCAACAAAGGCCTGCCATTCGTTTTTCCTCGCAACGACCTCGACTACACCTCGAATTTCCTCTCGATGATGTTCTCGATTGCCGAGGATGACTACATTCCAGACCCCGCGCTGAAACGGGCCATGGAGATCCTTTTCATCTTGCACGCTGACCATGAACAGAACTGTTCGACCACGGCAGCGCGAGTCGTGGGATCGGCACACGCCGACCCGTACGTATCGATCGCGGCTGCCTGCGCAGCGCTCTACGGCCCTCGCCACGGTGGAGCGAACGAAGCGGTTCTGCGGATGCTCAAGGAGATCGGCAGCTACGAGAATGTCCCGGCATACATGGAGCGCGTGAAGAGTGGCGAAGAACGTCTCATGGGCTTTGGCCACCGGGTGTACAAGAATTACGACCCGCGCGCCACGATAATCAAAGAAGCCGCACACGACGTTTTTGCCGTGACGGGCCAGAACCCGCTCCTCGACATTGCGCTCAAGCTCGAAGAGGTCGCTCTTGCCGATCCGTACTTCATCGATCGCAAGCTGTATCCGAACGTCGACTTCTATTCTGGGCTGATCTATCAGTCGATGGACTTTCCGACCGAGATGTTCACCGTGCTCTTCGCCATTCCGCGTACGGTTGGTTGGCTCGCCCATTGGCAGGAGATGCTCGAACAGGGTTCGCGAATTGCACGCCCTCGACAGGTGTACACCGGTGAAACATCACGCGACTACGTCGCCATGGGCGACCGGTAATCGCTAGACACCTGCCTCAACGCGCTCGATCGGTCTAGCCTTGAGTCGATGTATCGTTCGCCGCCCCTGGGGCACCCCCGAGGCACGTTGAGGGCGGTTCTTGCAGTCGCTCTCGTGATCTCGGCTGCGTTCGCTGGCAGTCCAGCAAGTGCGGAGGAGCCAGAATCTTCCTCTACCACGTCGACGATCGAACCGCTCGACACAACCGTCGTTGAGGCCAAATCGTTGTCGCTCGGGCTCGACGCCCAGTCGATGACGAACGACACGATCAGTGTCGAGGTGCACGGCGAGAATTTGCACCTCCTGCGCTCGGCGGTCGCGAGCGTCGGTGGCACAAGCTACGGCGAAGTGCCGGGTCATTTCATCGAGGCCCGGGTCCCCGTGAACCAGCTCGACCGGCTCGAAGAAGCCGATGCGGTCACGCAAGTGACCCGGGTGACGCTGTCGAGCGCCACCTCACCTGTTGCTCTTGCTGACAACTCGTTGCAGACATCGAGTGCTCTCCAGGCCATCGTCGAGGACACCGTACAACTCCGAGAGTGGCACGAGCTTGGCCACACCGGTGCGGGACAACGAATCGGTATTCTCGACATCTTCGGTACCGCCGAGTTGGAGCGGGCGATCTCGAGTGGGCGTCTCCCGGCACCGGCGGGTGCCTTTTGTCGAAGTTTCGGTGCCTCCTGTCCGATCACCACGTCCAACGCCGGCCCACATGGTGTGGGTGTCGCAGAGATCATCCATCGAACGGCCCCTGATGCGCAGCTCTATCTCGCCACGGTCACGACACTGAGTGACCTGACGACGGCGATCGACTGGTTCGCTGCGCAAGGTGTCACGGTGATCAATCGATCCGAAACCAGCGAATTCGATGGTCCCGGCGACGGAACGGGCCCACTCGCCTCGCTCGTCGATCGTGCGGTGGCCAACGACATGGTGTGGGTTGCTGCAGCTGGCAATGCTGGTGGCGACGACTTTCGCAACGGACAGAACTGGGTCGGAACGTTCAACGACCCGGACGGGAACGGCGTACACAACTGGGCATCGGGCGAGGAACGTATGGAGTTCACCTGTGGGTTCCTTCTCGGCATGCGCTGGGACGATTGGAACGACAACACGATCGCCACCGACTACGACCTCTGGATCTACGACAGCCTCGATGATGAAGAGCCCGAGACCCGAGCGACCGACAACCAGAACGATGTCTCACACCGGCCGCTCGAACGGATCAACACACGTTGCTCGGGCGGCAGCGACGCCGATTACCTCTCGATCGTCAAGTTCAGCGATCTCGAGCCAGATGGCGACGACCAGATTCAAATCATGGGCAACTTCACACCGATGGAAGAATGGACCAACATCTATGCAGCCACGGGTCCCGGCGCCGATTCGGCGAACGCCGGTGCGATCACCGTCGGCGCCACGATTCGACCCTCCAGCCCAGAACACGCGGGGTATTCGTCGCAGGGACCCACGACCGACGGGCGTATCAAACCCGACCTCCTTGGCCCATCATGTCTTCCAGTGACCGATTTCGCCGGGTGCTTTTCGGGCACCAGCGCAAGCGCCCCGGTGATCACCGGGGTGATCGGGGTTCTTCGCGGCGCCAACGTGTTGACGTCTGCCACGGGTTCTCGGGCACTTCTCACCCAGATCACCGCCGACCAGGGGCCTGCCGGACCCGACGCACAGTACGGGTACGGTGCGCTCGCACTCCCCTCCCCTGGAACGCTCGGTGCACGAACGACCCTTCCCACGTGTGCAGGTGTCCCCGCCACACTGGTCGGCACCACAAACGACGATGTCCTCGTTGGAACGGAGGGTCGCGACGTCATCTTTGCGGGACAGGGCAACGACGTCGTCGACGGTCTGGGCGGCGACGACCTGATCTGTAGCGGCTTCGGGGACGACGTCGTGTTCGCCGGCGACGGGAACGACACCGTGTTCAGCGGTCCAGGGAGCGACCGGGTTCGCGGCGGCAATGGCGCAGACTTCATCAACGGTGGCCATGGCCACGACGACATCGAGGGCAACCAAGGGCCCGATGAAATCCGAGCATTCACCGGACGGGATTACGTCAAGGGCGGGCTCGGGAACGACGAACTTCATGGCGGGGCCGGCGCTGATCGCCTCGTGGGGGGCAGCGGCGATGACCGCATCTTCGGCGGAAATGGTGTCGACCGATGCCGGCTACCGGTCGAATTCGCCGTGAGCTGCAAGAACTGACGCTCGAACGATCATTCCAAGACGATGTCGGGTCGACCCTGACCGTCGGTCCAGTGTTTGCGGCAGCGCAGTTCGTACCGGACGTCGGGAGTGACAGCTGGGTCATCGACGACCAAGAGTTCACCCTCATAGACCTGGACACCGTCGACCACCCGGGCGTTGTGTGTCGCGCGGTCGCCACACCAACACCGGGCTTCGCACTGCAGCGCCTCGGAGACATCGGCCAACTCGAGCAATCTTGCGGTTCCAGGAAACAGGCGACCCCGAAAGTCGGTGAGCAGGCCGAAGGCAAAGACGTCGAGACGTAGTTCGTCGACGACCTCTGCCAGCTGCTGAATTTGTTCGGGGGAGTAGAACTGCGCTTCGTCGCACACGAGGTAGTCGAACGGTTCACCGTCGTTGCGAGCGACGTCTCTGAGGTCGATGGACGGGTCGATGACGACGGCTTCTGCAGAGACGCCGAGCCTCGAGCTCACCCTCGCTCCTTTGCGATCGAGCATGCTGCACAACGCTCCGCGCAGGCCACCGTGTGTCAGGTTGTGATGGATCTGGAGGGCGAGGGTCGACTTGCCCGAACCCATCGTGCCGAACGAGAAACGCAGCATTCCCATGACCGCGAGGCTGCTGCGGGTGCCGGGCAGGGTCTGCTGCACAGGGATGGACGATGCGATTGTCACGAGCAGCCGCTCGTCGATCCACAATCGCGGCAGGCGTGACAACTACCCGCACGAACCATCTGCGTGCCACATTGACCGCAGAATGGCGCATCGCTCGTCGCACGTTTTTCCGCCGGGTCCGCACCTCGACTCGGCGTCGTCGCCACAGCGTCCGATGACGGCGGGTCAGCAGTCAGATCGAGGCCTTGTGACGTCTCGGTCACGGCCTCGTCAACGCCCGGAAGCGTCGGCTGACTCCGTTCACCGGTCGTCAAGATGTTCCGAGCTCGGCGCTGCTCTTCGGGAAGGTATTCCACGGCCAGTCGGCGGAAGATGTAGTCCATCAGGCTGGAGGTGATTCGGAGATCTTCGTCGTCAGTCATGCCTGCCGGTTCGAATCGCATGCCAACAAAGGCATCGACAAACGCGTGCAGCGGAACGCCGTATTGGAGGCCATGGCTTACAGAGATGGCGAACGCATCCATGATCCCGGCAAGGGTCGACCCTTGCTTGGAGACCCGAATGAACAACTCACCAGGCCGACCATCGGCGTACTCGCCCACCGTGACGAACCCTTTGCAGTCCGCGACTCGAAACTCGAAGGTGAGCGATGCCCGAGAGCGCTGCAGTTTCTCGCGCACGGGCTGCGCAGCTGCTGCGACCAGAGCGTCGAGAGCGTCTTGGGTGACGGTCTCGCCGTCGTTGACCGACTTGGCCGACAAGGGCTGACCGACCTTGCAATTGTCTCGGTACAAGGCAACCGCCTTGAGACCCAGTTGCCAGGAGTCGATGAGTACCTGCTCGACTTCTTCGACCGTGGTCGATTCGGGGAGGTTGACCGTTTTGGAGATCGCGCCGCTCAAGAATGGTTGGACGGCCGCCATCATTCGTACATGTCCGTTCGGTCCGATCACGTTGTCGCCCATCGAACAGGCAAAAACCGCAACGTGTTCTTCAGCCAATCCTGGCGCGCCGAGAACCGACCCGGTGTCGGCAACATGGGCCTTGATGGCGTCGACCGCATCAGCGTCGTACCCAAGTTGTGCCAACGCTCGGCCGACCCCCTGGTTGACGATTTGCATCGTGCCACCGCCAACGAGTTTCTTCGTCTTCACGAGGCCGAGGTCGGGCTCGATACCCGTGGTATCGCAATCCATGAGAAAGCTGATCGTGCCCGTCGGTGCCAAGACCGTGGCCTGTGCGTTGCGCACACCGTGTTCGCCAGCTCGCACACACGTGTCGTCCCACGCAGCGTGTCCGGCGGCCAGTAGCTCTTCGGGCACTAGCTCGGCATCGATCGACTCGACGGCGCTGCGATGCATACCGAGCACTCGCTGGACGCTCTCGGCGTCGTTCTCATATCCATCGAACGCACCGACACGAGCCGCGAGACGGGTCGACATGTTGTACGCAGATCCACCCATGAGTGCCGTGACGGCTGCAGCAACCGCACGTCCGCGGTCGGAGTCGTACGGTGCCCCAATCGCCATCAGGAGAGCTCCGAGGTTGGCGTAGCCAAGCCCGAGCTGGCGGAAGCGACGGGTGTTCTGGCCAATCCGTTCGGTGGGATAGTCGGCCCGCCCAACGATGATTTCCTGCGCCGTGAACACCAACTCGGTGGCGGCGACGAACTCGTCGGATTCGAAAAGAAGACCGGTCTCTTCTGGCCGGTGGAAAGCAAGCAGGTTGAGGCTGGCCAGATTGCACGCGCTGTCGTCGACATGCATGTACTCCGAACACGGATTACTTCCGTTGATTCGACCGAACGACGGTGTCGTGTGCCAGCGATTAATCGTCGTGTCGTACTGCACGCCTGGATCGGCACATTCCCACGCAGCAGTGGCGATGTCGCGCAACAGATCGCGCGCACGAACCGTCTTGATGATGCGACCATCGAGGACGGCACGAAGGTTCCAGTCAGCGTCGGCAGTGACCGCGTTCATGAACTCGTCGGTCACCCGAACCGAGTTGTTGGCGTTCTGATACTGGATCGAGAACGCATCGGCGCCATCGAGGTCCATGTCGAACCCCGCGTCACGCAACGCCCGCGCCTTTTGTTCTTCCTTGGCCTTGCACCAGACGAACTCTTGGACATCGGGGTGACCAACATCGAGCATCACCATCTTGGCGGCGCGTCGGGTCTTGCCGCCGCTCTTGATCGTGCCCGCAGATGCATCGGCACCACGCATGAAACTCACCGGTCCCGACGCGGTTCCTCCCCCATCGAGGCCTTCGGACGCGGACCGAATACGGGACAGATTGACGCCTGCTCCAGAGCCACCCTTGAAGATCATGCCTTCTTCGGCGTACCAGTTAAGAATCGATTCCATCGTGTCGTCCACCGACAAGATGAAGCAGGCAGACGCCTGTTGTGGCACGCCAGCGACGCCGATGTTGAACCATACAGGGCTGTTGAACGCTGCCCGTTGTGAGACGATGAGGAACTTCAGCTCGTCGCTGAATGTTCTTGCTTCGCCGTCGTCTGCGAAATATTTGCCTTCGACACCCCACGTGGTGATCGTGTCGACCACGCGATCGACGACTTGTCGCAACGATGACTCTCGGCCCGGCGTACCGAGCGTTCCCCGGAAGTATTTCTGCGCCAAGATGTTCGAGGCGTTGACCGACCAAGTGGCGGGAACCTCGATGTCGAGCTGCTCGAAGGCCACCGAACCGTCACGCCAATCGTGGATTCGAGCATCGCGTCGTTCCCAATCGAACTGCTCGTACACGTCTGCGCCTGCACTCGTGTGCCGGCGAGCGATGCCGAGAGCTTGTTCGGCGCCGAGCGGGTGCGATGCAAGTGACATTGTGATCCTCTACAGGGGTTGATGGTTCAACGCTGCGGTGGCGATTTCTCTTCCCCAAGAAGGCTAGCCAAACGGAGGCCTGTCCCCCGAGCAAACGCGTAGGCAGCGGGTGACAGAATCCTCGGGGTCAAGGTGGATACCTTCGTACCCACCCTCAAGGAGACCAGAATCCAAACGGATTCGTGCCTCCAGCTTGCCGAAACACCCCTGCCACCCGCTGCGTTCCCCACGATACGGAGCGCGGCCTGTGGGTGAAAAGAGGATGAGCTGTGTATATCAGGTGGATTTCGCGGCCTTTTTCCACAGCGAGAGTGAACATCGGCAAATCTCGGGCCGATCGATGCCCGATATCGTTGCGGGACATGGAGCAGATTTTCCCCAGCCCTGTGGATGACGTCGACACCGCCGCCCTCTACAGATCCGATGTACGTGTCGCGATGGAGCACCGTCCATGGGTCATGTGCAACATGATCTCGAGTACAGATGGCGGGATTGCCCTCGATGGGGTGTCGGGAGGGCTTGGAGGATCCGCAGACAAGGTCGTGTTCTCGGCAATTCGGGCACTTCCCGATGTGATCGTGGTGGCGTCGGGGACCGTGATCGCCGAGAACTACCGAAGTGCCCAGACGACCCCAGAAACACAGCAGCGACGAGCCGAGTTCGGGCAATCGCCGATTCCTCGAATCGCCATTGTGACCCAGAGTCTCCGGATCGATCCTGACCATCGAGTGTTCGACGGTCCGATCAAACCCCTCATCATCACGTCGGGTAATTCGCCAGAGTCCGCGCGCGCGACGCTCGGCACGGTCGCCGACGTCGTCATCGCCGGCGACACCACCGTCGATCTTGACAGCGCGCTCGTGGAACTTGGGAACCGGGGAGCCCAAACCGTGCTTCTCGAGGGTGGCCCGACGCTGAACGGTGCCTTCGTGGATGCCGATCTGATCGACGAACTCTGTCTGTCCTTTGCGCCGATGATGATCGGCGGTGCCAGTCCCCGGATCGTGGACAAGAGTTCGAACACGGTTCCGCACACAATGCGGCTCGACCGCATCTTGCATGAGGACGGGTATCTGTTCCATCGGTATCTGCGTCAGCGCTGACTGCTCAGGAGCGCATGGTGGCGTGGTCGATGACGATGCGCTGGCCAACGTCGAGGGCCGACCCTCCGGCTACGGACTTGAGATGATCGACGAGCGGACGAATGTCCTCGCCGTGCACGCTGACCGCGGTGGCGATGCTCCACAACGTGTCGCCGGGTTGCACGACATACACCTCGATGGTGTCGACCACCGAGGAGCGCTCCGACGCCGGCTGGAGGGGGCCGTTCGCTGCTGCATCGCCACCGAAGCCAACAAATGCCACCACGATCAGCGCTGCGAGGACAACGGCAAGCACCGTGTTGATCGAGGGGGCCGTGTTTGTCGAGGGGGGGCTGAGTGGTGTTCGTTCGAGTTGTGCGGTCATGGTCATCAGTATTCTCCTGGGGTGTGACAGTCACTTCTGTGCGTGCCGATCAGGTCTGTGCATGAACAGCGCGACACGTGTGCGCTCAACCCGTCCTCCACCCACCTCACAAAGCAATCTGCGAGGGTCCTTGACCGGGTACGTCCGTTCGGCGAACATGTGTTTGTCGAACTTCCGTTCCCAAGTTATAGTGCGAACAGATGTACGATGCAACCTCAAAAGTGCAAAACACCATTCCGTCCGATCACCCAGGCCGGAATGCCCGTCAACAAGAAGGCCAATCATGAGCGGCACGAACCTGACCGAACGCCAGCAAGGCATCCTCGACTTCGTCGATTCGCAGAATCGCGAACGCGGGTACCCGCCATCGGTGCGTGAAATCGGTGAAGCCGTCGGCCTGACCTCACCATCAACCGTGCACAGTCATCTCAACACGCTGCAAAAGTTGGGATATCTCCGACGGGACCCCTCGAAACCGCGAGCGATCGAAGTTCGATACGACCCGAACTCGGGCGCAGTCATCGAACGCGGAGCGGTCACCCACGTGCCACTCGTCGGCGATGTCGCCGCCGGCACGGACGTGCTCGCGCACGAAAATGTCGAAGAACTCATGCCTCTCCCCCTCGAATTCACCGGCGAAGGTGAGCTCTACATGCTTCGTGTCCGCGGCGACTCGATGATCGACGCGGGCATTCACGACGGAGACTTCGTGGTCGTCCGGCGTCAGGACACCGCCACAAATGGCGAGATCGTCATTGCCGGGATCCCGGGCGAAGAAGCAACGGTCAAGACCTTCACCTCGCAGGGAGCAACGATCACGTTGCTGCCCGCCAACGAGTCCCTCGAGCCAATGGTGTTCGCCGCGGACGAAGTCGAGGTCTTCGGCAAGGTCGTCACGGTAATGCGAAAGTATTAGCCGTTCCTCGGCCTAGCGGCCTCGTCGCTAACCGAGTTGCTCGCTGCGCTCCACCAAAAGAATGGCCACCTAGACCCCGGTTCGCAGGAGCTCCTCGAGCGCCTGATAGGCCATCACCAGGGGGATCTCGTTGAGATGTTCGCCTTGGGTGTGCGCAAGTGTTGCGTCGCCGGGGCCGAAATTCACGGCCGGAATGCCTTGTTCGGCGAAGAAGGCAACATCGGTCCAGCCGAGTTTCGCCCGGACGAGCAAATCGTTGCGGCCAACGAACGACGCCATGAGCGGGTGACGCAGGTCGGGTTTAGCCGCAGGTGACATGTCGGTGACCTCGAAGGTGTCTCCCTCGTCCATGAACGGTTCGACGACACTGCGGACAAAAGCTTCGGCCTCCGCCGACGAGCGATCGGGGGCGAACCGGTGGTTCAACGTCACCGAGGCCGCGTCGGGCACCACATTGCCCGCCACTCCTCCCTCGACGAAGACCGCCTGCATCGCCTCACGGAATTCGCAGCCGTCGATCACCGGTGTTCGGTGTTCGATCGTGCCCAGGTGATCGAGGAGCGCGCCGAGGCGGTGGATGGCATTACGTCCCATCCACGGACGGGCTGTGTGGGCACGTGCACCCGACATCGTGATCTTTGCTCGCATCGTTCCCTGACAACCGGCCTCGACGACGGCGTCGGTGGGTTCGCCCAAGATCGCAACGTCTGCCTCGAGGAGCTCGGGCACCGTGTCGAAGAGCTCACGGAGTCCGTTGTGTGTGATGGCCACCTCCTCGCGCGCATAGAACACGTAGGTCACATCGACGGCTGGCTCGGTCACCGTCCGTGCGAGTTGGAGCATGACTGCCAACCCACCCTTCATGTCCGACGATCCAAGTCCGTATAACACCTGCCCCTCGATACGAGCCGTGGCATTGTCGTTGACGGGAACGGTGTCGAGGTGCCCGCCCAACGCGAGGCGAAAGGGGCGGTCGAGGTTTGTTCGCGCCACGAGGTTGTCGCCCACTCGCGTCACCTCGAGCCCGTCGATCGCCCGAAGTTCTGCCTCGAACCAGTCAGCGATCGGCGCCTCCTCGAAGCTGACCGAGGGCATGTTGACGAGGTCGGCGGTGAGCGAGAGAAGGGGATGCACCATGGCGCAAGGATACCGCCGGGCGGGCTGGTGTCCGGATGCTCGCTCGACCGTCAGCAACAGCCACGTGTTTGTTCAGACGTTGTGCAGACGTCGATGCAACTCAACGATGGCGTCATCATCTTGGACCACGGCGACGCGCACGAAACCCGCACCCGCCTCGCCGTAGAATTCGCCAGGAGACACGATCAGCCCGACCAGTTCGGCCAGTCGTTTGACGAGCGCCCAGGCATCACCATCGGGTGCGCGAACCCAGAGATAGAACCCACCTTCGGGCATGGGTGCCTCGAGGTCGAGTTCAGCCAAGAAGGCTTGCATTGCCAGCAAACGTCGGTGGTACGTCGCTTTCTGGATCACGACATGGTCCTGGTCGGCGAGCGCCACCGCGGCTGCAGCCTGGGTCGGGCCGGGGGGCATGGATCCGGTGTGTTTGCGCATCTCTTGGAGCCAGTGCACCAGCTCGGGGTCGCCAGCGTAGAAACCTGCCCGAAGACCCGCCAGGTTCGACCGTTTCGAGAGACTGTGCACCGCCAGGACACCCTCCACTCCACTTTGGAGAATGGTCTTGCCCGGTCCATTCCATGTGAACTCGATGTAACACTCGTCGCTGATGACCGGCACGTTGTGGGCCCGTCCCCACTCGGCAGCTGCCGGAAGGTCTTCGAGGGCGCCCGCGGGGTTCCCCGGGCTGTTGACCCACAAAAGCGACGCGCGCGCAACATCGGCGGGGTCGACCAGATCGAGCCGCATCCGCCAGTTCTCATCCATGGGGACTGGAACGGCGCGCCCGTGGGCGAGCTCGGCGCCCATCGCATAACTGGGATAGCTCACCGCTGGATACAACACGGTGTCGCGGTCTGGCTCCTTGAGCCGCAACCAATGCGGAACGCCCGCAACGAACTCCTTGAGCCCGATCGTGGCCCCCAACAACATCGGGTCGATGTGCACGCCGAACTGCGTATCGAGCCAGCGAGCAGCTGCGTTTCGAAAGTCGACAGACCCGATCGATGCGGGGTAACCCCGTTCGGAGTTAGACGTCGACAATGCATCGACGACAGCTTGTGGCGGAGCGTCGTGGGGTGTGCCGATCGACATGTCGATCGCCGTTCCATGCCGCTCAGCGGCAATCGTACGCGCCTCGTTCAAGCGGTCATACGGATACGGCGGGAGACCGAACTTCTTCATGTGAGGACTCTATTGCTCCCACGGTTCAGGCTCTGGCTTCGGGACAACGGATGCACCCACCAGCCAGTCCTCCAGGCGCCCCTTCGAGTCCGGATCGAGACGGGCCTTCACCCGGATGCCCTGTTCCCCCGCCATCTCGGTCAACACCTGGCCCTCGCGATGAATCTGCGCGAGCACATCGCCTCGATCGTAGGGAATCGACAATTCGACGAGTTCGGTCATAGATCGTAACTGGCCGCTCACGAGCTCGAGTAGCTCTTCGATGCCGGTGTTCGCGTGCGCCGAGACGGCGACGGAACCCGGGAACCGGGTCATCAAACCATCGATGTGCGGATCGAGGTCGATCTTGTTGAAAACCATCAGCTCGGGCACCGACGCTGCCCCGATCGCATCGAGGGTGCGACGCACGGCATCGATGTTTCCCTGAGGGTCTGCGGCAGCCGCGTCCACGACGTGGACCAACAGATCGGCATCGACCACGACATCGAGCGTGCTCTTGAACGCCTCAACGATCTGTGTGGGCAACTTGCGGACGAATCCCACGGTGTCGGTGAGAAAGATGGTCTCTCCACCGGGCAGCTGCAGGCGGCGTGTGGTCGCGTCGAGGGTGGCAAACAGTCGATCCTCTACCAACACACCGGCGTCGGTGAGCCGATTCAGGACCGATGACTTCCCGGCGTTCGTATAACCAACCAGCGCCACACGTCGATTCGACGTTCGTTTCCGAGCCTTGGATTGCACCGCTCGGTTCTTTTGAAGCTTGCGCAGATCATCTTCGAGTTTGTGCACTCGTCGCACGAGACGCCGACGGTCGACTTCGAGCTGGGTCTCGCCTGGCCCACGGGTGCCGATCCCACCACCTTGCTGCGAGAAGGTGCGGCCCATGCTGCGAAGTCGTGGCAAACGGTACTTCAGCTGCGCGAGTTCGACCTGTGCTTTCCCTTCGGCGCTCGAGGCATTCTGAGCAAAAATATCGAGAATCACCGCCGTGCGATCGAGGGCCGACCGCCCAAGCAATTTCTCGAGCTTGCCTTGTTGTGCGGGACTCAATTCGTCATCGAACACGACGGTGTCGGAGTCGACGCTGACCGACAGATCTTTGATCTCTTCGGCCTTGCCCTTGCCAACGAACGTCGCAGGGTCTGGTGCTTGGCGTCGCTGGTGCACTCGACCGACCTCGTCGGCGCCCGCAGTGTCGACGAGAAGCGCCAATTCGTCGAGCGACGCGTCGGTTTCCTCGGAACTCAACGGCGGAATCGTCACCCCCACGAGCACGATGCGCTCACGAAAGGTGCGATCGATCAGGCCAGACGATTCACCGCCATAGTCACCAAAGGCGCCTCGGTGGCTGTCGACGGGTGTGCTGTTGTCATCACCCACGAGGGGCCTCGATACTGGCCACGAAGGTGGCCGTGCCTTGCAGTACTGCGGTGGGGTGTTCGGGCGTTGCGACGTCGACGATGGCCAATCCACCAGGCATCAACACCGTGACGCGCTCGCCAACAGCTCCCCACTCGTGCGCACGTTGCGCCGAAACTGTGGCACCAGAACCACATGCTCTCGTGATCCCCGCGCCTCGTTCCCACACGTGTAGCCGAATCTCATCGGGGCCCTCGACTCGAACGAAGTGGACGTTCACCCCGTGGGGAAAGTGACGCTCGATCGCTGGCCCGACGCTGGCAAGGTCGACGCTCTCGGGGTCGTCGACCTCGAGAATGACGTGCGGGTTTCCTACCTCGGCGGTCGCCCAACGTTTGACGCTCGGCATGTCGACGATGTCGTCGAAAAACGTATCGTTGTCTGGCGGGTCACCAGAACCAACCGGACCCATGTCCGCAGACGCACGCACGATGTCGACGTCACTCGTTGGCTCGAGCGAACACTGACGAATCCCCGCCAGTGTGTCAACATCGATCTCGAGGTTCTGTACTCCCCGACGCATCGCCACGGCATGCACGAAACATCGCAGTCCATTTCCCGAGACCTCGGCGCTCGACCCGTCGGAATTGAACAGCCTCATGATCGCGGTCGAACCCGCATCGATTCCAAAAATGAGCCCGTCCGCACCAACACCGGTGCGCCGGTCACACAGCGCGAGCGCATGTTCGTGCGCGTCGGGGGGAATTTCGTCGACGAAGGTGACGAGAAAGTCGTTTTCGAGCCCGTGGTGTTTCGTCAGGTGCATTGGGTCCAGTATGGCGTGCTGATCCGAGCGCTCACTCGGCACCCTGCCGCACGAGCTCGATCGCCCGGTGTATCGCTGCGGTGTGATCGATGCTCCCGGCTTCGTCGATGTCGATCCATTCGATTCGCGGGTCTCGGCGAAACCACTTCATCTGGCGGCGGGCGAAACGATGTGTTCTGAACTTGGCGTCCTGCAACACGTCGTCGAGTGGGTCGTCCTCTTCGACGTGTCGCAACAACTCCCGATAGCCGAGGGCCTGTCGCGCCGTCCGGCCGACACCACGCGCTCGCTGCGACAACGTGCGCACTTCCTCGAGGAATCCGCCAGCCATCTGTGCCTCGTACCGAGCATCGATCCGTCGGTCGATCTCGTCGCCCCGCAACCGCAACCCCAGGAGAAAGAAGTTTGTCGCTGGGTACTCGATCATCCCCGGCCCGAACGAGGAGAAGGGACGCCCTGATCCAAGACAAACCTCGAGTGCCCGAACGACGCGTCGCTCGTTGTTCGAATCGATGCGAGACGCGGCGAGCGGATCGAGTTCTTGTAGCTCGCCAAACAGGCGAGGAAGGTCGTCAAGGCGTCGTTCGAGCTCGGCTCGCACGTCAGGGAACTGCTCGGGAATCTCGAGATCATCGATCACCGAACGGAGATAGAGGCCTGTGCCACCCACGAGAACGGGGATCTTCGACCGTTCCCGTATGTCGTGCTCGACTTCTCGCCACGCTGCCTGGAAGTGCGGCACGGCAAAGTCGTCGGCCGGGTCGGTGATGTCGATGAGGTGATGTTTGACCTGTGCCTGTTCGGCCAACGTTGGTTTGGCTGTACCGATGTTCATCTCTCGATATACCTGCATCGAGTCGATCGACACGAGCTCCACATCGTCTCGCACTTCGGCGATCGCCATGGCGACGCGCGACTTGCCCGAGGCGGTCGGCCCAAGGATGCACAACGGCCGAGCCATCAGCGAAATGCGGCGACGACGCCGTACCAGTCGAGCGTCGGCCCATGAGGCAGCTGCCCGCCCCGTTCGAGGTACCCCTCGAGCAGGGTCGCTGAAACTTCTGACGTGAAGGTCTCTGCCACCGAACGGATCGCGATCGCGAGGTCTCGTTCGGCAGGATCGAGGCCGACCGTTCCCGCATCGTCGAAGATGACGACACTGTCGGTCAGGACTGCTGCGGCGACGATCGGCGACCCATGCGTGGGGACCAACGGCAAACCTTCTGGTCGATTCTGCAACAGCCCGATCAGCGTCTCACGCCTGACCCGGGAGAACGGAGCAGGGAATGGCGCTCCGGACTCGACCACGTCGAGTGCGTGGGATGCCTCGGAGTCTGTCCGCGACTCGACGAATGGGGGCGTCGCCGACGTGTGGAACACGCCGAGCGCTCGCCCAATTGCCCGGGCGATCGGCAGTGGGTTTTGCGCGAATTGTGCGTCGGTTGCCCGGCCGTTCAGCCGCAGCTGGAGGAGTTCATCCTGCAACGACGGGAATCCGTGTTCTCGTACGGGGGCCCCGGAGGACCTCGCGAAGTTCGCCCATCAGGTAGTGCCGCGCTGCGTCGGTGACCTCGACCATCGCGAGCGCCCCTGGCTTCAGGTCGCCGGGGAAATGCAGCAGCTTGTTCTGGCGAGTCCGGCCGGTGATCACACCCGCGTTCTTTCGGGACGGTCCCTCGATCACCACTTCTTCGACCCGCCCGATTCGCGCAGCATGTTTGCGAGCAGCACTTCGCTCCACAACCTCTCGCAGCTGTGCGAGGCGCTCTTTCGTGACTGCCCGTTCGATGAACTCTCCCTCGAGCTCGGCGGCTTCGGTCCCTTCTCGTGGCGAGAAGACGAAGGTGTATGCCGAGTCGAATTGTGCCTCGGCTGCGAGTTCGAGTGTCTGCTCGAAATCTGCGTCGGTTTCTCCAGGGAATCCCACAATGATGTCGGTCGTCACGGCGAGGTCGTCGACGCCCTGGACCGCAGCGGTGAGTCGTTCGAGGTACCGCGCGGCGCTGTACCCCCGATGCATGGCTGCCAAAATGCGGTCACTACCCGATTGCACCGGTAGATGCAGGTGATTGCACACCGCATCGACCTCGGCCATCGCCGCGATTGTGTCGTCGCGAAGATCTTTGGGGTGTGGACTCGTGTACCGAACGCGTTCGATTCCATCGATCGCACCGCTTGCCCGAAGCAGGTCCGCAAAAAGCGGTCGACCTCGTCGGCGGCCTCCGGAGGTCCACAACATCCCCGCTTCCTCGAGATCGGTCGGCTCGGTCTCGCGACCGCCCAACTTCAAGGTGATGTCGCGACCATACGAGTTGACGTTCTGTCCGAGCAGGGTGACCTCGGCAACACCGTCCTTGGCAAGCAGTTCGATTTCTCGAACGAGGTCGCCAAAGGGCCGCGAGAACTCCGGCCCACGAACCGACGGCACGATACAAAATGCACAGGAATTGTCACATCCGATCTGGATGGTCACCCACGCGGCGTAGTCGACCTCTCGTTTCTCGGGAAGCGCAGAGGGGAACGCGGCGTGTTCGGCATCGACTGCAGCTTCGAGAATCTCGATGATCTGACCATGTTCTCGACTCTCGGCCAAGAGTTCGACGGCTCGATGCACATTGTGCGTGCCAAAAACGACATCGACGTGGCGAGCCTTTTCCCCAACGAGCTCCCGGTCCTTTTGTGCCAGGCAACCGCCGACGGCGATCTGCATGTCGGGGCGTCGTTCCTTTTCTGCCTTGAGGTCACCCAGTGCGCTGTAGAGCTTGTTGTCTGCGTTCTCACGGATGCAACACGTGTTCAGCATCACCACGTCGGCATCTGCGAGGTCGTTCGTGGGCGCGTACCCGTCAGCCTCGAGCAAACCAGAAATTCGTTCCGAATCGTGCTCGTTCATCTGACACCCGTAGGTGGTGAGCAAATATTTGCGGGTCACAGCAGGCAGCGTACTTGCTGAAAACGCACCAGATGCCCGTCACATACAGTGTCGGGCATCTGGCGTTTGGAGGGGAAACGAGTTCAGCGACATACCACTGAACCCTCTATCTTCCTATCCTCCGGACGGGACGTACGTCAATAAAGTTTTTCGGGTCGATCTCGGCAGGTTTGGTCGCGAGGCGCACCGCAAGGCGGTGAAACGTCCACGGTTCGACGAGAAATGGGATGCTCGCCAACGACTGATCCTGCCCCGCAGACTCGATCCGGAGATTGCCGAACCCAAAGATCTCGCCCGCGGTCGTGCGACTGAGCACGAGGTCCGTCACTCTCGTGACGGGCATCGACGCCACGCGGAGGCCGAGAAACCCCGTTGCCTCGATGATTCGGCGGTTGGTCAGATAGCGCACCTCGTAGCGGTACCACCGCAGGATGTGCATACCGAAACGGCCGATGAACACCAACCCAACCGTGGGGACCAGTACGAGTGGGTCCATCTGGCTGGTCGCCATGACGTACAGGACCACCACCGCCGACGCGAGAGCAGTCCACCCCCAGGCCCGCATCGTGGCAAATCTCCAAACCACAAGCACAGAGAGCACGATGAACAGCAGGCCGAGATTCAACCCCTCGTATTCCGGACGGACCAGGATCACGCTCACGATGACGAGAACGGCGAGAGTCTCCATGAATGGCTCGGCCAAACTCATGACATGTTTGGGAGCTTTGTAGTAGATGATCTCGTCGCTGATCAGCACGTCAGCGTCTCGTGGCGGGGCCAGGAGAAGGCGAATGTGGCCAGCTCGTGTCGACCGTCGAGAGACGGGTCCGGCCGCTGGCGTCGCGCCAGGAACCGGATCTGTCACAGACCGAGGGCTTGGGTTATTCCTCCGTCGCCTGCAAGGCCACGGAGAAAGTCGAGCATTGCGCTGCCGAGTCCGCCAACGATTCCAAGAAAATCATTGCCTCGATTACCTGTCTCGGTCGCGTTCAACGAGATCAGATACAGCACGAACAATCCAAGAAGTGGATAGCCGAATCGTTTTGTCATGGGTCCTCCAAAAGTCATGAGAGCCCGAACCAGACATCCGTACGGATCCCTGGCCTCCACCTGCCGTCGACAAATCTAGCACCACAGATTCGCGCGTTTGGTGCATGTCTTCGCGCTCTGCGTGTTACATCGATGTAGTTTGACGTGGGGGAAAACGCGCAACAGCGCAACCGAGACGGCGCCCCACCGTCCCAATTGCGCTGTGCAGAGATGCCGGGGAGTCAGCCCAGTTCGATGGGAGCGTCGTCAGCTTCGCTGAAACTTTCTTCGACAACCTTCTCCATGCTTTCCTCGCTGAGGTCGATCGGTTCTTCCTCGATTGGACCAGGCATCACGATCTTGGTCACACGATCCGTGACCTCGACCATCACCTCGGGATTCTCTGTCAAGAACTCCTTGGCTTTCTCTCGTCCTTGTCCGAGTTGTTCGCCCTCGTACGTGTACCACGCACCCGATTTCTTGATGACGTCATGTTCGACAGCAAGGTCGAGCACCGACCCTTCCCTACTGATGCCATGGCCGTACATGATGTCGAACTCGGCCTGACGGAACGGTGGTGCGACCTTGTTTTTGACGACCTTGACCCGGGTGCGGTTGCCCACGACCTCGGCCCCCTGCTTGATCGATTCGATACGGCGGATGTCGAGTCGGACAGACGAGTAGAACTTGAGGGCACGCCCGCCTGGTGTGGTCTCGGGCGAGCCGAACATGACCCCGATCTTTTCACGCAACTGATTGATGAAGATGAGGATCGTGTCGGTTTTGTTGAGATTTGCGGTGAGCTTGCGCAACGCCTGGGACATGAGACGAGCCTGCGCACCGACGTGGTGATCGCCCATGTCGCCTTCGATCTCGGCCTTGGGCGTCAGCGCCGCAACCGAGTCGATGACGATCACGTCGAGGGCTCCGGATCGCACGAGCATGTCGCAGATCTCGAGCGCTTGTTCGCCTGTGTCGGGCTGAGAGATGAGCAGACTGTCGATGTCGACTCCGATGGCCTTTGCATAGATCGGGTCCATGGCATGCTCGGCGTCGATGTAGGCGCAGGTGCCGCCATTTCGCTGGGCTTCGGCGACGACGTGGGTGGCCAATGTCGACTTACCGGATGACTCTGGGCCATAGATCTCGGTGACACGCCCTCGTGGCAGTCCGCCAATACCGAGTGCGAGATCCAACGCAAGCGCACCGGTTGGTACCGAGCCAATGGCCAACGAACCTTTGTCGCCCATTCGCATGACCGAACCCTTGCCGAACTGCTTTTCGATCTGGCCAAGTGCCATTTCGAGTGCTTTTTCACGCTCCACTGGAATCTCCTTCTTGCCCGCCCTGCGGGGTGTTTGATCTCGTCTGAGGAAGTGGTCATCACCCTAGGTATGGGGTGTGACACGATCTCGGGAACGACACGAATGTAATTGCGAACAACTGTTCGGTGCAAGCCTTTCCGTCGAATTTCTCGATAGCGCGCTTTTCTCTGCTGTTTCGCTCTGATCCCGCATCCTCTCATCATGAAGGAATCGGGAAACGGTGAAACCAACGCAGACATCAACGAACACTCGATACTCGAGCACCAGACAGCCGACGTGATCAATCTCGGGTCATGGGCCCAGATGAGTTCGCGACGACGACACCCGTCCAGAGTGGCCACCGAGACCCGGGCAACACCGCTCACCGACCACTCCCCCGACGCCTTGTGGCGAGCTGACTTCGAGGTACACGCCGATCAGTACACCGAGGTGACCACGAGCGGCATGTGGGTCCTTGCGCCTGTCGTCGAGCGGGCACTTCGACGTTCGCTCCCGGTCTTTCAGCTCGGAAAGACCGGCGCAGGGTTTCATTTGTTGCACAGCGCACGCGGGGTCGTCTCGGACGACCTCGAGCGCGCACTTCGACTTTTTGTTCTCGAGGAACAAGAACAGGCCCGTGTCCATGCGGTGATCTGCGCTGCGCTCGACATAGCCACGCTCGACGAACACTGGAGCGATCGCGCCTTTCGGGCCGCACGACGAATTCGTGGATTTCGCGCAGAGATGCTGCTCATGGGCGTCGCCGAGCTGATCACCGCCGAGGTCTACCGGGTACTCAGCATGGGCGTGGGTGACCCCACGCTGTCGAGACTGTTCGCTCGGATGTACACAGACGAGCAACGTCACCTCGACTTCCATGCATCGGTGCTGCCCCCACACCTCGAGCGCCTCCCCCGAGTGGTGCGCACAGCGACGCAGCGTGTGTGGTTGGTGTCCGCACGCTTCGCCATCGTCGCGGTCGCGGTCGAACATCGATCCTTGTTCCGCGCGTGCGGAACTGGTGTGCGCGCATTCATCGGCAGCGCTACCGCCGCCTCGCAGACTTACCGGTCGAGACTGTTCTCTACGTAGCGCTGTTCCTGCTCGTGCTCGACACACCGGCCACCGACTGGCGAAACAGCCGGAGCGCAAAGAAGAACGCAAGATACGCAAGACCAGCAGAGAGGATGGCCGACCAGGCAAACCCTTGCGAGAGCGCATCGGTGACCGCGCTGTCGACAACGACATCTTCATCGCCGAGCAACGACCGGACGACCTCGACGTCACCCAATCGGGCGCCGACGACACCGAACAAGACCGCACCGCCCACGGCTGCCCCATACGTGAATCCGAGCGTGCGAATGAATTGATGCGCAGCGTTGACCCGACCCATCTCCTTGGGAGTTGTTTTTGCCTGAAGCACCCCAAGCCCCGAACTCGAGACCCCACCGAGTCCGGCGCCAATCGTCGTGAAGGCCGCAAAGATGATCCACAACGACAGTTCGAGCCAAACCGCTATTGCTCCAATCGTCGCGGAGATGGCGAGCAGCCCGGCGAAGGACACCATCGCGAACTCACCCGTACGGCGCTCGGAGACTCGGCTCGAACCAAACGCGCCGAGGGTCCAGCCAACGGTCATGAACACCACTGCGAAGGCCGCCCCGGCAGCGCTCGCACCTCTGGCACCCTTCACATAGACGGGGAGAAAAGTGTTCGCAGCGATCCCACTCGTGATCACCAGGAACGCAGTCGCATGCAGCGTACGAAAGTCCGGCGACACGATGTGGCGAAGTCGAAGAAGCGGCGGTTCGACCGTCGGTTCGTGTCGCACGTACAGCCACACCAGAATCACCGACGCAGTGACGGCGATCGGTGTCCACCACACGAGCGACGAGAGCGCAGTCAAACTCAGCAATGTGAACGCGACCAGAATCGCCAGCCCGCGTTTGTCGGCGGGCGCGACCCTCGCTTCATCAGCGGGGCCGGGGAACGAATTCCAGCCGACGAGCGCAGCAACGGCCGCCACCGGCAAATTGACGAGAAAGATCCACGACCAGCTCGCGAACGTGATCACCACGGCAGCGATCGCCGGCCCACCGACGCCCATGATCCCCCACACCGAGGAGTTCAGCGCATATGACCGAGGCCGAAGTGCTTCGGGTACACCCAACCCGACCGCGGTCATGACGTTGGAGATGATCGAGCCGCTCGCCAGCCCCTGCAGTCCTCTGGCGATGATCAGGACGGGGAGGTTTGGCGCAAAGGCGCACAGGAGACACGTGATCGTGAAACCGATCAGGCTCCATCGGAACACGGTCTGGGTACCCACCGAGTCGAGAATCGAACCGACTGCGAGCACGGCGATCGCGGAGGTGATGAGTTCGATCGTGACGACCCACGGAAGGAGGGCCACGTTGCCGAGGTCGTCTCCAATCGCGGGAAGCGCTGCACCAACCGAGATGTTGTTGTATGCCGCGACGGCAATCGTGGTCATCATCGCAAACGTGAGCCCGCGTTGTTCGGGGCCGAGCAGTGTTGCAGTCACCTCCCGACGCTACAACTCGGGTGGTCTCCAGAGAAACGCTCCACCATCGACCCGCACCTCGTCATCGGTCCAGTGGTGTCCGCCAGCAACGAAGAGCGCATCTCCCACTGTGGCGACCGACGCACCGCTCGGCGCCGCATCGGTCGGGCCCACTTCGATCCACTCGCCATTTCGAAGATCGAGCATCCAACCATCTGCGGATTCATAGGACGCGTGGCCGTCACCGATCACACCGGCGATGTCTCCACGCCATCGATCCGATGACGGAGGTGTTGGCAGCGGCGACCACGTGTCGGTGGAAACGTCGTGGAGACCCCCCGGCTCAGAACCGAAGTGTGGGTTCAGCACGATCGAGTCGTCGACGTCGAACACCTGCCAACCGCCGCTCGGTGCCCGACTCAACTCTGTCCACGCGTCGTTGGCCGGGTCGTAGGAAGCCACGAACTTGTCTCGCTCTTCCCCATCGATCGGCGAGCCGTACAGGATCAACCGCCCAGCGACGTCGACCGCGAACCGATCGAACGCCGGTGGCATCGGCGCAGACTCGAGCGCAACCCACGTGTCCGACTCGGCCTTGTACCGATGGTCGGGCTCCAGCGTTTCATCGGTGATCGAGATGGCATAGAGCTCGCCGTCGACGGGGACGAGCTGGTGATAACCCATCCCTGGGACCGCAGCCAGGGTCGACCATTCGTCGCTACCGAGGTCATATCGAACCATTGCACGACCTCGAGGACAGCTCGGGTGTTTCTCACATTGGGTGATCGCATAGACCGCAGTGCCGATCGTGGCGGCTTCGGCCCGATCGATGCCAAACGGCGCATCGGCAACCGGCCGCCACTCGAGCGTCTCGGTGCTGAAAACTGCGCCATCGATGAGTGGGGCGATCTCGGGCGACGCACAATCGGCGGTCGGAGGACAGAAGAAGTTGTTGCCTCCGACGACGAGAACGTCGAGGTCGACCGCAGCAACCACAGCATCGTTGCGAGGCCCGAGCGGCCCGAGGTCGAACGAGAACCAGTCGGCGTTGCTCACCGAATCGTCATCGCTTGCACACCCCACCAACACCGCACACGAGGCAACGAGTCCGATGATCAGTTTCGCCGAAATGTTCACAGGTCTTCTACGACCAAAAGACAGTTCCGGTTCCCGCATCACGTCACATTGTCACCAGATCAGAACCCACGCCACGAGCAGGATTCCGAGAATGAGCACAAACAACCACCACCATGTCTTCCAACGACCGGTCAGGCCAGCGCCGGTAGCTGCGGCCGGGAGATTTCGAACAACGTCGCCGGTTCGTCCGCTCGCGTCGCCGTCGACGGTTGTCGAACCGCTGGTCGCCAGCGCTGTCCGGCCAATCACCGCACTGCGGTTGGCGTGCACCGCAGGTTGTGCACAGGGGTGTCCCGATCCTCCCGGTTCATAGTCAGCAGAAACCCCCTCGGTCGAATGCGTCGGTGCCAGAACAAACCCAGCCGCCTCGGCAATCGACGGAGAATCGAACCACACATCGGCAATCGTCGGCCCATAGTTCTCTGAATCCGGACGGTGGTACAACATCGAATCGATGGTCCCCTTGATTGGATAACACGTGGGCATTTCACGCATATTCTCGAGCGGCGCATGAGAACCAGCCCCATACGGATGTTGCGTCGCCTCTGTCGCCATCGCAGTTTCCTTTCGCTCGACTCGATCATCCTTGTCCGCACGAGCGACGCCCAACAATTCGAGAGTGGCAGGGGTCATGGCGTCGTAGCGCGGGAGCTAGTCCGAGCTACGATTGCACCATGCGGAGACTCGACTCACTCCTGCTCGCAGGCGTGGCGATTCTGCTCGTCCACCAGCTCGCATACGCCGTGTCGAGTCTCGCTGGAGTCGAAACGCCCGTGGCACACGGCCACCTCCAAGCTGCATGGTTACTC
>RCMY010000558.1_pt1 | contig 34977 bp, 27 predicted proteins | sample 2041341 | NCBI WGS metagenome assembly RCMY01 (sample SAMN09708234, study PRJNA481090) | Marine sediment metagenome, whole genome shotgun sequencing project. | reverse complement strand
GATGAATGGCGCATCAGCGAATGGTGAATCGGGCAAGGCCAGCTTGGCTCCGACCAGGTCATCGATCGTTGCCAGGCTGAGGAGGAAACTGCCGATGCCCGCCGCCCCTTGCATGTAGCCGGTCTGGACCTCGACGAAATCGGGACGCGAGCGATGCTCGGCTTGTGACCACGACCGCCGACCATCGACCATCGCACTGGTTTCCACGAGCTTCACCTCGATCCGTCGGGCCAATTCGAGATATTCCTCTCGGCCCGTCAGCCGGTAGAGGGAAAGTGCGTAGTCACCAATGCCGGCATCGCCACAGCATTGGCCGTAGTTGGCCCAGAGGCCATCGGTTCGGGCCTCTGGCGCGCCGGTGGCGAGAAGACCCGCCATGTTGGCGTGCATCCACTCGAGCCAGGCATCGTCTTCGGTGATCTCGTGCAGCAGATACATGAACCGGCCGGTGCCCGCCGGGCCGTGACAGATCCCGAGGTAGAAGAGCCCGGGGTTCTCGTCGGTATGACAGACGAGGAACCCGTCGCCAAACGGCTCGGTCTTGGCCTTGATGTACTCGGCGGCGGCAAGTGCCGACTCGAGGTAGGAGGGGTCCTCGGTCAGGCGATAGAGATCGGCGAGGAAGTAGCCGACACCGGCAGCACCGTGGGCGAAGTTCGGTGCCGTGAAAGGGAACGGCATGTCGGCCATCATCAGCCAGTTCGGACCATCTGGGGTATCGATCGACATCTCGAGCAAGCGGTCTGCCGTTTGGCGAGCCCACCCAAGCGCACGATCGTCGAGCCCTTGCCGATGGGCGTACAGCAGGATCAATCCGACGCCGGCGGCACCGATGCTGAGGTCGAGCACCTCTCGGTCGCCGGTCATCCCGGTGATGTCGGAGAAGGGCATGGGCTCGATCCAGCCGATCCCCCCACCAAGCGGCGACGATTGATCCATCAACTTCTGCAACGCCAGCTGTGCTCCCTCTCGGAACCGAGGCTGAGTGCTTGCTTTTGCCAGTTCGTTGAGTACGAAGACGTATCCCGGCCAGCCGCTGTAGAAGCCAACGGTCGCGGCGTCCAAGCCCGACACGTATGCCAGCAGCTCGTCGCCTGCGCTCACCGCGGTGTCAAGGTGGGCGGTGTCAAGGTGGGATGCCTCGCCGGTTGCTCGGTGGAGCTCGAGATAGAACAGCGCAACGCCGGCACTGCCGTGGTAGAGCGTGTGCGGAGGGGTCGGGCCACTCTCGGGCGTACGCCGCCACCTGACACCGGCGTCGCCGTCAATTCGGCACGAGGCAATGAACGCCTCCACCTCCAACGCATGTTGCATTGCTGGCATCAAGCTGCTCCCCGTGTTGATCGACGGCCGAAACCCTAGTTTGCCGACGGCTGCGGCGCCCTACGCTCAGTGATCCGGGCACCTTTCAACCGGGCCGGGAAAGCACCCCCTTCGCGACGAGGAGATCACATGGCACGCAAGAAACCGGGTGGCGGCCGTACCACGCCGAAAAAGGCAGTGGTTGCGCCTCTATCTTCGCCCTCACCGCTCGATCCCCGGGCACCACGACCCCCGGCGTCGGATGCCGATGATCAATTCGACGACGGCGACCTCGAACTGTTTCGTTCCATTCGAATGGCAATCGACGCCAATCCCATCGAACTCCTTGGCCTGGCATCGGCGTTCGTCGACTCGACCGACCCCCGGGCCCGGCCGATCATCGAGGCAACACCCGAAGACGACGACGAAGTGCTCGAGCAGTTGCTCGAGATGGCCGGGCTGGAAGCTCGCGAAACCGACGCGCTGGCGATCACGGTCGCCGCCCTTCTTCCCTCATCCGCCGCACTCCCCCGAGTTCGTGAACGCATCGGTGCCACCGCGTGGCTCCCCACCTGGCTTCGTGAGATCGACGACGCGACCGTCGAGCACGCATTCGAACTCTTCGATGCTGCCGATGAGGGCGACCAACTTGCTCTCGAGGTCCGCTTCCCCGGCGGCAAGACGTTCTCGATTCTCATCATGATCGACAACGAGCAAGATGTCGTGACCGATGGCTTCGCCGTACCGATCGGCATCGAGGAGCTCACCGAGATCATCGACAACGACCTCGAAAGCGGCATCAGTCGACGTCCAATCGATCTCGGTGCCGCCAGAGCTCGCCTCGAAGAAGCTATCGACATGGGCTTCAACGTCTTCCCGGCCTTCGAGACCGACACCTGGCCCGATCTTCGTCCGCTCACCGAATGGGTCGTGCGACTCCTGCCGGAGCAGAACGAACCGCCCGGACTACTCGCCAATGAGCATGGCTCCCCTTCTGGCGGTCAAGCGAAGCGTGAACCGGGAAATGACCGGCCCAACGAAGCGAACCCGCTCAGCTGAGCCGCCAGAACGAGACCGACGCTCGGTTGAGCCGCCAGAACGAGAGCTCCGAGTTGTCAGCGATCCCAGGTGGCGAAGCCGAGTTCGGCGCGGCCGGCAACCGTCGCCAGCAACGATGAGCCGGCATCATCGGTGCCTGCGGACCTCGCGAACACGCCGAAACCGTCGGTGTACGGCGAACGGTCGGCGGCATGTGGACTGTCGTAGAAGACGGCGGTCCAGAACACGTCGGGCCGATCAGGAACTTCGATGATCATCGATCGGGCGCCGATCTGGCTGATGGCCATGTTCCAATAGATCGAGTAGCTCGATGCGTCGAGTTGCCCGTAGTCGTCCATGAGCGGCCCGCCCGGAGTCTCGAAGCCGAGGCGGAATCCAACGGCTTCCGGGGCGTCGTTCCAGATCATGAGATCGGCGAAGCTCGACGTGAGTTCCGGCGTCACGATCACCGGGCCAGTGCCGCAGGCGAACTGCAGCGGGTTGGCGTACCACTGGAGGTAGCCGGCGAGCGGGGGCCAGGTGTCGGTCAGCTCGACGTATTCCTTCGATTCGCTGAAGGCGATCATCACCGCACCACGTGAGTAGCCGCGATCGAGCGAGCCGACCCAGTGGTCGAGGCCCGCTTGGTCGGGCAGGCGGCCCATCACGTTGTTGTAGACGAGTCGCACGAAGTCACCGTTGGTGAGTGATCCGTAGGTACTGATGAATTCGTTCGATGCCACGAAGTCGTTGGCAATGGACTCCAGGTTGGTCGTCGGCGCAACGTAGACCGACATCCAATACTCCCAACCAACAGCGTCGGGCTCGCGGCCGAAGAAGGCGGAGTACAACCGGTAGACCGAGTCGGTCATCTCCGGGCACGCCGAGGCGAAGGCATTGGCAGCTCCGCCGTCCGGGTCGGGATCGCTGACCGTTGGTGGATCCAATGCGGCGGCAGGCTCGACGGGAATCATCGGCGAGAGGGCGACGAGCGGGGCCAGAGCAATGGCAGCAAGTGTGCTGCGAACCATTCGACCGCGAACCGATTGACCGCGAACCATGTGACAGAGGGACATGGACCCCAGCGTGCACCAGTTGCGACTCCCGCCAACATGGGCAGCGCGGCTGACACATGGTCCGAACGGCCCATGCCTGCCCAAGGTGGATCTCCATGGTGTACGATTGTCCGTACATTATAGATTCGACCCCAGGAGCGAACCATGAAGTTCACGCAGTACTACCTCGACTGCCTGTCGCAGGCTTCGTATCTCATCGGGGACGAGACGACCGGACGAGCCGTCGTTGTCGATCCCCGCCGAGACATCGACGAGTACGTCAACGATGCGGCCGACGCCGGGCTCACCATCGAACTCATCCTCGAGACGCATTTCCATGCCGACTTCCTCTCCGGACACCTCGAGCTCGCCGCCGCCACCGGGGCCGAGATCGGCTACTCATCGGTGGCATCGACCGAGTTCGAAACTCGGGCCCTCGCCGATGGCGAACGCATCAGTCTCGGCGACGTCCAGCTCGAGATCTTGCACACGCCGGGCCACACACCGGAGTCGATCAGCATCGTCATCTACGAACACGCAGACGACACCGAGCCCTATGGCGTGTTGACCGGAGACACCCTCTTCATCGGCGATGTCGGCCGCCCCGACCTCCTGGCTTCGATCGGATTCACCCGAGACGAACTGGCCGACAAGCTCTACGACAGCCTGCACAACAAGCTTCTGCCTTTGCCCGACGCCACTCGTGTGTTCCCCGGGCACGGCGCAGGTTCCGCCTGCGGCAAGAACCTCTCCACCGAGACCCAGTCGACGATGGGCGAGCAGCGCACCAACAACTACGCACTGCTGGCGCCAAACAAGAAGTCGTTCATCGACCTCGTCACCGAGGGCCAACCCCCGGCGCCGGACTACTTCGTCTATGACGCCATTCTCAACCGCCAGGAGCGTCCGCTGCTCGACGAGAAGGCGATGCCAACCGCACTCACGCTCACCGACGTCGAACATGAGGTGGCAGCCGGAGCGCTCTTGCTCGACGGTCGCGATCCCGAGGATTTCGCTCGGGGGCATCTGGCCGGTTCGATCAACGTCGGATTGAACGGGCGCTACGCCGAGTTCGCAGGTTCAGTGGTTCCAAGTGACGCTGACATCGTGCTCGTGGTCGACGAGGGCTTCGAGATCGAAGCCAGAAACCGGCTCGCGCGTATCGGATTCGACAAGGTCGTCGGCTACCTGGCCGAGCCGCTGCGGGTGATGGTCCAGAATCCGGACATGGTCGAACAAGCGTCTCGCCTCACCAGGACCGAATACGAACAGCGAGCGTCGGGACTCGATGATCTCCAGATCGTCGATGTCCGAAACCCCGGTGAACATGCGCTCGGCTCGCTCGCAGGGGCAACGCTGATTCCGGTTGGCCAACTTCCCAGCCTGGTCGAACAGCTCGATCCCAGCCGTCCGACCGTGGTGTTCTGCGCCGGTGGCTACCGCTCGTCGGTTGCGGCCAGCGTGCTTCGCCAGGCGGGCTTCGACGATGTCTCCGACATCGTCGGCGGTTACGGCGCATGGCTTCCGACCGAGGCAACTGCCTGAACCTACGGCCTGAGCCGACTGCATGCAGGCCGTTGTCCGAGGCGCTGGCGAGACGGAAAGAGTCGGGACGGCTGCCAGACTGGGCAGATGCTTCGCACGATCGACTCCGTTGCCGTCATCGGCTGCGGCACCATGGGAGCGGGCATCGCCGCTGTCAGTGCCGCCGCCGGGTGCCGGGTACTCATGCTCGACCTCACACTGGAGGCAGCCGAGCGTGGGCTCGCACTGGTCGCCGACGAGCATCGCTCACTCGTGACAACGGGGACGATCGCCGACGACCTGGCTGCCATCGCCGACTTCGACTGGATATGCGAAGCTATCGTCGAAGACCTGGACACCAAGCAAGACCTGTTCGAGCGGGTCGAGCCGCTACGACGTGACGGCTCGGTCATCAGCTCGAACACCTCGGGCATCCCCCTTGCCGCCATTGCCGAGGGGATGCCCGATCGGTTCCGACGCGATGTTGCGATCACTCACTTCTTCAATCCCGTGCAGGTGATGAAGCTGTTCGAGTTGGTGCCCGGCAGCGATACCAGTCCCGAGGTCATCGCGGCGTTCGCCGACTTCGGGGCGACGAGACTCGGCAAGGGGGTCGTCAACGCCAAGGACACCGTGAACTTCATCGGCAATCGGATTGGTTGCTTTTTCATGCTCAGCGGATTGCACCTGGCCAAGCCGTTCCTCATGTCCGGCATGACCCAAGAGACGGTCGATGCCGTTCTCTCGAAGCCGGTCGGTCTGCCACCAACGGGGTTGTACGGACTGATCGATCTCATCGGCCTCGATGTCATGGACCTCGTCGGCAAGAACCTGGCGGTGCACCTTCCCGACGATGACATCGGTCGCGCCTACACCGAACTGCCGGGCATCGAGCTCGAGATGCTTCAGCGAGGCCAACTCGGACGCAAAGCCCGCGACGTCGGCGGTTTCGCCCGGGTTCGAAAGCTCGACGACGGCTCGAAACAAAAGGAGACCTTCGACCTCCGCAACGGCGAGTGGCGAGACGCGGTCGAGCCCGAGATCGGATCGTACGACCTCGGTGAGGTGCTGTTCGACGACTCCAACGAGGGCGAGCTTGCCTGGCAGATTTTCGGTGGGACGCTCCGCTACGCTGCCGGCCTCGTCCCCGAGATCGCCGACGACATCGTCAACATCGATCGTGCCATCCGCTGGGGATTCAACTGGGTCAAGGGACCGTTCGAGATGCTCGATCATGTCGGGGCCAATCGAGTGATCGAGCGGATCGAGGCGGAGCGTGGAGACGTGCCCGTGATGCTGCGGGTGCTGCGCGATGCCGGTGTCGACACGTTCTACCGAGACGGCGAGTACCTCGGGCTCGACGGCACCTATCAGCCGGTGCCCGGGGAGGATTGAGTCCGCCGGAACCTGGTACTGGAGAAGCTCTCAGCGGCGTAGGGCGTCGAGAATGATCCGTTTCACCGCGGTGGGGTCTTCCATCATCATCGAGTGGCCGACGCCAGGCAGCTCGATGACCGATGCCGTCTCGAGGGTTGCCGCCAACGCTCGCCCTGCCTTCGCCGGCGTCATCTTGTCACCGAGGCCGATGACCACCGTTGCCGGGCAGCTGATGGTGTTGTCCCACTGGTAGGCGGCACAGGCACGAAAGTCGGTTGCAAGCACGCCGGGCCTGCTCCGCTCGACCAGCGCCTGCGCTCCCCCGGTCATCCACAGTCCCGGCGTTGGGTGCTGCCCGATGTGCGCGGCCTTGGCGTGGCCCCACGCCGCCATCAACGCGGCGGCAGCGGGAAGATCATTCTCCGCCTTGTCGATGAGGTCGGGATGGACCGGCATCGCCGTTGCCGTCCCGAGCAGCACCACCGAAGCAACGAGCTCCGGGCGATCAGCGGCCAGATCGAGGGCCACGAACGTACCCATCGAGTGGCCGACGAGATGTACCGGAGGAAGACCCTCACCACCGAGTCCCGAGGCTTCGAGGAAATCCGCCAGCCACACGGCCATGTTCGCGATCGAGGTCAGCGCCTCACCGCCACTGCCGCCATGGCCGGGGAGGTCGACGGCAACGGCCCGGAAGCCCCGGTAGGCGAGGTACCGAGTCTGCAGCTGCCAGACCGTGGCATCCATGCCTGCACCGTGGATCAACACGACGACGGGATCGTCGCCCTTCAGCTCGACCCCGCCCGTTGCCGCGTTGGCGCGCTCTCCGTGGACTTCGACGATCATCGCTGGCTCGCTTTCAGGGCACGGGAGAGGTCGTCACAGATGTCGAGCGGATCCTCCAACCCAACCGACAACCGAACGAGGTCTTCGCTGATCCCGGCCGCTTCGAGTTCGTCGGGTGTCATTTGGCCATGGGTCGTCGAGCCGGGGTGGATGACGAGTGTCTTGGCATCACCAACGTTCGCCAGGTGCGACGCCAGCTGCACGGACTCGATGAACGTACGGCCGGCCTTGCGACCACCCTTCACCCCGAAGCTGATGATGGCTCCCGCCCCCTTCGGATACAGACGCTTGGCCAGCTCGAAGTCGGCGTGGTCGGGCACCCGAGGATGCTTGACCCAGGTGACGGCGTCGTGTTCGGCGAGCATCTCGAGCACGGCATCGGTGTTCGACACATGACGCTGCATTCGCAGGGAAAGCGTCTCGACACCCTGGAGGAGCTGGAAGGCGTTGGCCGGACTCATACATGCGCCGAAGTCGCGCAGGCCTTCCGCCCGTGCCCGCATCCCGAGAGCATTGGGACCGAACTCTTCGGCGAAGACCACACCGTGATAGCCGGCATAGGGTTCGGTCATCGTCGGGAACTTGCCAGACGCGATCCAGTCGAAGCGGCCGCCGTCGACCAGTGCACCACCGAGCGCGACACCATGACCGCCGAGGAACTTGGTGACCGAGTGCAGCACGATGTCGGCACCGTGCTCGATGGGCCGGATCAGATAGGGCGTCGAGAAGGTGGAGTCGACCATCAACGGCAGCCCGTTGGCGTGGGCGACATCGGCAACGGCAGCAATGTCGAGCACCTCGAGCCCGGGATTGCCGAGCGTCTCGCCGTAGACGAGCTTGGTGTTTGGCTGTATCGCCGCCGCGAAGGCATCGGGGTCGCGAGGATCGACGAAGGTCGTTGTGATCCCGAACCGAGGCAGCGTCAGGCTCATCATGTTGAACGAGCCGCCGTACAGATTGCGCGACGCAACGATGTGGTCGCCCGCGCTCAGCAGTGAAGCGACCGCGAGATGGAGGGCAGCAGTACCACTGGCAGTACAGATGGCCCCGACACCGCCCTCGAGCGCCGCAATGCGTTCTTCGAGGACCGCAACCGTCGGGTTCGAGATCCGGCTGTAGATGTGGCCGGGCGATTCCAGGTTGAACAGAGCGGCGGCTTCATCGGTGTCGGGAAAGTTGTATGACGTGGTGAAGTAGATCGGAACCGCACGAGAACCGGTGGTCGGATCGGGCTGCTGGCCGGCGTGCAGCGTGAGCGTGTCGAATCGGAGGAAGTCTGGTTCCGGCATGACGAGACCCTACCTGTCGGTCAGGGCAGTCTCGATCAGGCGGACTTTGATAAGGGCAGCCTCGATCAGGGCAGTGCAGCAATCACGCAGATCTCGATGAGCAAGGCCGGGCGGGCCATGTGCGCTTCAACACAGGCTCGGGCTGGTGCGTGCCCTTCGGGCACCCAGGCGTCCCAAACCGCGTTCATGGCGGCGAAGTGGTTGTCGATGTCGCGCAGGAAGATCGAGACCGACAACAGGTGTTCGTTGTCGGTGCCTGCATCGGCCAGCGCGGCGTCGACTCGTTCGAGGGTCGAGCGGGTCTGCTCGGTGATGTCGGCGTCGAAGTCGGCGGCCACCTGACCGGCGAGGTACACCACGCCGTTGTTGATGACGATGCGGCTCATTCGGGCGTTGGTGCCACGTCTGTCGATGGTCATGTCAGTCCCTTTCTACTCTGGCCTTCTCTACTCTGGTGCCGGGTAGTCGGCGTAGGAGTCTTTGAACACGCCCTGGTGGAGGAGTACCCGGGCGGCAACGAGGTCGGTCTCGTCGTCGGTGAGGGTCGTGAGGGTCCAGTACGACTCGGTTCTGCGACTCTGTCCGAGAGCGATGATTTCGCGGTCGATCCGGTACGGCTGGTCGACGAAGACCGGGCCATTGACCATCTGGACCTCGAGATCGATGAAGAGCCCAACTGATGGTTGTCGAGCAACGAACCCCACACGTTTCGATCCCGAGTTGGTGATCACGCTCATCATCTCGATAGGGATGATCGGGCGCCCCCACGGATTGTCAGCGACTGCGGGCTCGTACCAGGTCATCGACTCGGTGATCTTGTCGAGCTTTTCGCGAAGCGTGAACGGATACAGATTGCCGAGGTGATCGTCGAAACCGATCCTGATCGTCTCGGCCTCCTCGCCCTTCTGACCAACGCGCATCTGATCGATGATGAAGAGCTCACCCGGCGGGTTCGATTGCGCTTTCGCCAGCCGAGGGGCCAGTGCAGTCCCGGCATCGGGACCGTCGATCGAGCTCGAACCGTCGATCGAGGCGGTTCCTTCGAGCACGGGGGTGCCATCGGCCTTCTCGGCATAGAGCTTGGCGGTGGTGGCGCCGGGCCCGTCGATCGACACCGAGGCCGTGACCTCTTCGCCCTCGACGACCATGGTGAGGAAGTGCGAGCTCAAGGTGCCGCTCGTGAACCATCGCTCGCCCCACAGCGAGGTGAGCAGCGGATCGAACTGGCTGAAGTGGGTCGGGCCTTCGATCGGGGCACCCGGCAAGCCGAGCTTCTCGGCGGTCTCGTCGTCGTGGACGCTCTTGTGCCCCTCGTAGCTCTGCTCGGCAAGCATCTGCTTCGGTGCTCGAGTGGGGCCGGTCAGCTTGATGGTCGTCGACGAGATCTGCATGTTGGGTGACTGTAGGTCAGCGGCCGCTACCACACCGAACGAGCTCGCAGCGCGTAGAGGGCTCCAGCGCCGAACAAAACGGCGGAGACCGTCAACGATGCCGGCACCGTCGAAAATGTGGCCACCGAGCCAAGTACCACTCCCCCACTGATCTCACCCGTTGCCTCGGCCTGACCGACGAACGAGTGGATCGTGGCCCGGTGCCTGCTGTTGGCATGGGCATTCGTCCACGCCACCATCACCGGTGCGGCTGCGTTGCGCAGCCCGCCCTGAAGTACGAGACCGGTCGCAGCCAGGCCGACGACAGGAATCACCGCCAACGCCATGATTCCCAGCGACGAACCAGCAAGCAGGATCGCTATGCCTGGCACGAGACGTTCGCCAACGAACTGCCGTCGCGACCCCCAAAGGGCCAGGGCACCAATGACCGCCTGGAGTGCGGCGATCGAGCTGACGATCACGATCGCGTCGGTATCGGTCGACATGCCGAGTTGCTCGAGGCGGCGAACATCGAGCCGGTCGACGGCTTCGGAGGCGAATCCGGTCACGACCATCACCACGAGCAAGACTCTCAAAGCAGGGATTCGACGCGCCAGCCGAGTCCCCGTCATGAACGTGTCCCGGAGCGCCGCGGTGTCAGCTCGCATTCGCCGACCGGGCGTGGCCGCCCGAGTCGGCCGCTCGAAGCCATTTTCGGGCATGACGAGTGCCAGCAGCACACCCCACGCCAGCAGCACGACGCCCGAGACAACGATCGTCGTTGACAACGTGGTCAAAAGGGCAAGTACTGCTCCGGCCCCGATTCCAGCCACCGAGGCAACGAGCTGGAGCCTGCCCCGACGAAGGATCACCGGTTCGGCTCGGCTGGCCGAACCGATCTCATCGGTGTACCACGCCGTTTCGGCGCCGCTCTGGAACGTATAGCCGAATCCGGCAAGTACCTGCCCGGCGACGAGTATCCCGAACCTGTCTGCCGTGCCGGCAACGAGCACGGCCAGCCCCATGAGCCCGAACGAGATGATGACCGAAAGCCGGCGGCTGACGACATCGGCTACGACACCGGTCGGGATCTCCGACACGAGAATTGTCAGCTCCATCGCCGTCCCCAACAGGACCAACTGGATCGGCGGCAATCCCAATTCGACGGCGACCCGGATCGCGAACGCGATCCAGTAGGCCCTCATGGCCGATCGGAAGACCAGCCCGGTCGACAGGAATACCGTTGTCGGGTCGGCAGCCCTCATCGAGGATCGGTATGCAGCACGTCGTCGAGTCTGCCATCTCCCACTCTCCTGGGTAGTGTCATTTCATGGACATCGCTGAATCCGTCATCGACCTCATCGGCCACACTCCCATGGTGCGACTGGGGAGAGTGAGCGAGGGACTGCCATCGAGCATCGTCGCCAAAGTCGAAGCGGTGAATCCGGGTGGCAGCGTCAAGGACCGCCCTGCCGTGACCATGATCGACGCGGCCGAGCGAGACGGGCTTCTCAAGCCCGGCGGCACCATCGTCGAACCGACCTCGGGCAACACCGGAGTCGGCCTTGCGATCGTCGCCGCCCAACGTGGTTACAACTGCATCTTCGTCGTCACCGACAAGGTGGCCCCCGAAAAGATCGACCTGCTGCGCGCCTACGGGGGCGAGGTGATCGTGTGCCCGGTGGCGGTGGCACCAGATGACCCTGCGTCGTACTACTCCACCGCGGAACGTGTTCTCAAGGAGACACCCGGCGCATTCCGGCCGAATCAGTACGCCAACCCCCACAATCCCGAGGCACACTTCCTCACCACCGGGCCCGAGATCTGGGAGCAAACCGACGGCAAGATCACGCATTTCGTCGCCGGCGCCGGGACAGGCGGCACGATCAGCGGTGTCGGCTCGTATCTCAAATCGATGAATCCGAAGGTCCAGATCGTTGCCGCCGATCCCGAAGGTTCGGTGTATTCCGGCGGGTCCGGTCGCCCCTACCTGGTCGAAGGCGTCGGCGAAGACTTCTGGCCGACGACCTATGATCCCAGCGTTATCGATCGTGTGATCGCCATCTCCGATCGAGATTCGTTTGCCATGGCTCGCCGGGTCACCCAGCAGGAAGGCCTCTTGATCGGGGGATCCTGCGGGACGGCGGTCGCGGCGGCCCTGAAGGTTGCCGCCGAAGGCACCGCAGACGATCTCATCGTCGTACTCCTGCCAGACAGCGGCCGCGGCTACCTTTCGCGTGTCTTCAACGACGAGTGGATGGCGGGCTTCGGTTTCCTGCAGTCCGAGGGGTCGGTGGTCGCCGACGTCATCAAGGCTCGAGACGGCCTCCTCCCGCCGCTTGCCTACGTGCAGCCACACGAGAAGGTGCGCAGTGCCGTCAATCTGATGCGCCAGCACGGGCTCTCGCAGCTACCGGTGGCCAAGGGCGAGATGCCCCTGGCAACGGCAGAGGTCATGGGCTCGGTCGACGAACTCCGGCTCATGGAGAAGGCGTTCCGCTCCAACTCGGTCCTCGATCTCACCGTTGAAGAGGTCATGGGACCAAAGCTGCCGACCGTCGGCATCGGCCAGACGGTCGACACCGCCGTCGCCCTGCTCGACCACGCTCCTGCCCTGCTCGTCCTCGACGGCGGCCGACCCTGTACCGTCGTCGCCCGCACCGATGTCCTTTCTTTCCTCTCTGATGCCGCAAGCCAAGGAACCCAACAATGACCACCCCTTCCACTGACCCCGCTGCGACTGATGGAACCGACGGCTGGGGGTTTGCCACCCGGGCCATCCATGTTGGTCAGGAGCCAGAGCCGGTGACCGGCGCCGTCACCGTTCCGGTCTTCCAAACCTCCACCTTTGCCCAAGAGGGTGTCGGCAAGCACAAGGGCTACGAGTACGCCCGAACCGGGAACCCAACCCGCACCGCGCTCGAGCGTGCGCTCGCGTCACTCGAAGAGGCGCAGGCCGGGATCGCCTTCGCCTCCGGTCTTGCGGCCGAAGATGCCATCCTTCGCATGCTCGCCCCCGGCCAGCACGTACTGATGGGCAACGACGCGTACGGTGGCACGTTCCGCCTGATCTCCACCGTGTTCGCGAAAGCCGGAATTGGTTGGTCCGCCCACGATCTCACCGACCTCTCCGATCTCCAAGCCAACTGGCCGGCCGAGACGGCGATGGTGTGGGTCGAGACACCGACCAACCCACTCCTGTCGGTCGTCGACATCGCAGCCATTGCCGAGATCGCTCATCGCAACGACGCCCTGCTCGTCGTCGACAACACTTTTGCCAGTCCGTACCTTCAGACGCCACTGCGGTACGGAGCCGACATCGTCGTCCACTCCACAACGAAATACATCGGTGGGCACTCAGATGTGGTCGGTGGCTTCGTTGCCACCAATTCCGCCGACATCGAAACCCATCTGCGTTACATCGCGAACGCGGTTGGTGCCATCGGCGGCCCGTGGGATGCCTACCTCACACTGCGAGGGGCCAAGACACTCGCCCTGCGTATGGAACGGCACTGTGAGAACGCAGCCGCGGTTGTCGAACTACTCCAGGGCCATGATGCGGTGGCGAGCGTGCTCTACCCCGGCCTCGAAAATCATCCCGGTCACGCCGTTGCTGCCCGTCAGATGCGGGGCTTTGGTGGCATGGTGAGCTTCCGGGCCAACGGAGGCCAGGAGCGAGCGACCGCGATCGCCGAGTCGACGAAGCTCTTCACCCTGGCCGAATCACTCGGTGCCGTCGAATCTCTCATCGAGCACCCCGGCGTGATGACCCACGCCTCGGCCGCCGGTTCGCCGCTCGAGGTGCCCGACGATCTGCTTCGTCTCTCGGTCGGCGTCGAAGACTCAGCCGACATCGTCGCCGACCTCAAGCAAGCCCTCGACCGCACCATCTGACCCCGCTGCTCGGTTTCAGGTTGCCGAGGGTCGGCCGAGGGTCATGCCACCATCGATGGCGATCACCTGGCCCGTGATCTGCTTGGCTCGGTCCGAGCAGAGGAAGACCACGGCGTCGGCGATGTCGTCGGGCGACTGATCCGAGCCGAGTGGCATCAACTGCTGAATCAAGGCGTCGTACTCCTCGCGTTCGGGAGCCATCTCTTCCCAGAGACGGGTCCGGATGATGCCGGGAGCGACGGCGTTCACTCGGATTCCTCGTGCGGCCAGGTGGAGCGCCATCGACTTGGTCCAGTGGATCACCGCAGCCTTGGCGGCGCCATAGGCGAAGAGGGCCCCCGGTTGCTGTCCGGCGATCGATGCCGTATTACAGATTGCCGACCCCGACTCCATGCTCGGGCCGACGACACTTGTGACCACGTGGGCCGAAATGAAGTTCAGATCGACCATGGCGCGGAAGTCTTCGACCGGGCCGAATGGGTCGGGCCCGGTCAACAGACCCCCATCGCGTTCACCAGGCGCCACCGGGTCACCTCCGGCGTTGTTCACCAGGATCTGAGGTGTTCGTCCGAGCGAGACGAACGCATCGAGCACGGCGTCTTCGTCGGTGACGTCGACCGCAACCTGGGACACCCCCTCGGGTTGTTGATCATCCTCGTTGGGGCGCAGGTCCCAGACAACGACCTCCGTCGCCACCTCCTGTTCCAGCAGAGCAGCCACAATGGCCGCCCCGATCCCTGCAGATCCCCCGGTCACGATGGCAAGCGTCATGGGCGGAGTCTGACACGATCAAGGCACACGAGCACGGCAAGGAACTTCGGGGGTGGTCAGTCGGTGTAGCGCCGGACCTTGGCTCGCTTGCCGCGAATGGAGGTGTTGTTGATCGCCTTGATGACCCGATCGGCTGCTTCTTCGGGAACACCAACAACCGAGAAGTGCTCGCTGATCTTGATCGGACCGATCTCGCGGCCCTCCAATCCCGCCTCGTTGGCGATGGCGCCAACCAGGTCACCGGGACGCATCCCGCCCTTCTTGCCAACGCCGACATACAGCGACGCCGTTGCCCCGCTGCGCGACTCGTTACCTCGACCAGCGGAGCGTTTGCCGCGATCGCTCCCCTGATCAGAGCGGCCACGGTCGGGGCGACCGCGATCTCCGCCGCCCCGTTTCGAACGGTCGAACTTCGACCCCTTCGCCGAAGCGTCGGTGATCTCGACATCATCGGCGGTGCTGTGGTTCGACTCGTGGATCAGCTTGATGGCCGCGAGGGCGATATTGCGATCAGAGTCTTCTCCGGCGAGCGCGTTCAGCACCGAGTTGTAGTCGTCGAGATCGTCGGCCGCCAACGCCTCGCGAACGGCGGTCACCGTGATCTCGAGCTGACGAGCTCGAAGATCAGCGACTGTTGGCACGGTGCGCATGGTGAACGACTGCTTGGTCAGGCGCTCGATGTTCTGGAGGAGCCGCTTCTGCTTCGGTTCGGCCAGCGTGATGGCCACGCCTTCGCGCCCGGCCCGACCAACGCGTCCGATTCGGTGAACATAACTCTCGGGAGCGGTCGGCACGTCGTAGTTGACGACGTGGGTGAGGGTGTCGACATCGAGGCCTCGGGCGGCAACATCGGTGGCGACGAGCAACTCGGCGGTGCCCTCGCGAAGCCGGCCCATCACCCGGTCGCGCTGATTTTGATCCATGCCACCGTGGAGCGCCTCGGCTCGATAGCCGCGAACATTCATGGTCTGGGTGAGCTCGTCGACTTCGGAGCGGGTACGACAGAACACGATGGCCGAGTCTGGATTCTCGACGTCGAGAATACGGCCGAGAGCCGAAGCCTTCTGATTCCGATGCACCATGTAGACGCTCTGACGAATCAGCGCCTTTGCCGCGTCTGCGTCGGCTCGAGCGATCTGAATTCGCTCAGGGTTGCGCTGATGTCGCTTGGCGATGGCGTTGATCCTCGGCGGCAACGTTGCCGAGAACATCACGGTCTGACGCTCGCTCGGTGTCTTGTCGAGAATCGCTTCGATGTCTTCGGTGAAGCCCATGTCGAGCATCTCGTCGGCCTCGTCGAGCACCACGGTTCGGATCTGGTCGAGTTGGAGTGAGCGCCGCTTGATGTGGTCCAACGCCCGGCCTGGCGTGGCCACCACGACGTGGACGCCTCGGTCGAGTGCTCCGAGTTGGCGCCCGATTGGTTGGCCGCCATAGACGGCAACGACCTTGATACCCAGTTCCCTTCCATAGCCAGAGAATGCTTCGCTGACCTGGACGGCCAATTCGCGCGTTGGGACGAGAACGAGAGCCGTCGGAATCGCTGCCGCCTGCGCGCCGATCTGATGGATGATCGGCAGCGCAAACGCCGCCGTCTTTCCGGTACCGGTCGCGGCCTGGCCAAGCAGGTCTCGCCCGGAGAGAAGGAGTGGGATCGTTTCGCGCTGAATCGGGGTCGGCGACTCGTAGCCAAGCCCACGCAGTGTCCCGAGCAGCTCGGAGCGCAGACCAAGAGCTTCGAAGTCGTCGGTCGGCGCTGCGTCGACCTCAGCCGGGACATCCTCGACCTCAGCCGGGACATCGTCGACAACCGGGACACTGTCGACAACCGGGACACTGTCGACAACAACGTCTACCTCGACAACCGGGTCATCTTCAACAGCCGGATCGGCAACAACAACCGGGTCATCGATCACGACCGGGTCATCTTCAACAGCCGGATCGGCAACAACAACCGGGTCATCTTCAACAGCCGGATCCGCAACAATTACCAGTTCATCGCTCACGACCGGGTCGGCAACAACAACCGGGTCATCTTCGACAACCGGGTCATCACTCACGACGTTTTCCAACGGCTCCACCAGTGTGGCTTCGGGAAAAAATGGGTTGGGCTCGTTGTCACTCATCGAAAAACGCTCCTTGCAGCGACCCGCCACGATACGTAGGCAATCGCCCAAGACCTCGGGCGAATGTCTCCCTGCCGACCGGAACGGCCACACGTCACAGCCCCCGAAACGGTACGGCGCGGCGCTGCCAGCGTCACTCTCGACGCGGAAATCCGTTGCGCCGGCGTCAGACCGGGCGATCCCCCTTGACCGTGATTCGGCGCATCTGGCGTCGGTGACCGGCGAAGTCATGCAGAGCGAAGTGCTGGACGCTGCGGTTGTCCCACATCGTCAGTGTGCCAGGCTCCCACCGGACCCGACACGTGAACGGCTCCTTCACGGCCTGTCGAAACAGCAGCTCCAAGATGACGTTCGATTCGTCACGCCGCAGTCCTCGGATGCCGGTGGTGAAGGCGGGATTCACGTAGAGCCCCTTCCTCCCGGTCTCGGGATGGGTCCGCACCACCGGGTGCTCGACCACACGATCGACCAACTCGGCGTTCTTGGTGTTCATTGCCTTCGATCGGGTCGAGTAGCCGCCGGCCCCGTACTGCGGGCCGGCCGAATGCGTGGCCGACAGCTCATCGATCATCGTGCGCATCGGCTCGCTCAACGCCTCATAGGCAGCGTGCTGATTGGCGAACAGGGTGTCGCCTCCGACGTCAGGCACCTCGATGGCATAGAGGATCGAGCCGAGATCGGGCTCGTCGAGGAACGTGAGATCGGTATGCCACCCGCCGCCGAAATTCGATCGATCATCGGGCTCGGTGACGATGTTCAGCACCTCGATGTGTTCGGGGCTCGACTCGACGAACGGATGGCTGTCGAGTTCACCGAAACGACGACCGAACGCCATCTGCTGTTCGGGGGTCAGGGATTGGTCACGAAAGACCAGCACATGGTGGGCGAGGAACGCCTGACGGATCTCGTCGATCACCTCATCGGCCAGATCGGTCGATAGATCGACACCAGTCACTTCCGCGCCGATCGTGCCGCTGAGGGCAGCGAGCTTGATTGACCCATTGGTCGCCTTCGTTCCGTTCGGCTCCGTCTCATTGGTCGCCTTCGTTCCGTTCGGCTTCGTCTCATTGGTCGCCTTCGTTCCGTTCGGCTTCATGTGAGCATCTCCTCGAGTGATTGATGAAAGTGTTGCAGAGCCGGTTCGTTCGCACCCTGCACGACGTGCGTCTGGGCGCCCGAGCGGTACCCGCGTTGGATGCCCGCCGCGGTGGTGAAATCCTCGGCGTCGGTCACCTCGATCAACAGATCGAAGTTGCGAGTCCAGTGGGCATCGGAACGCGTGGATGAGTTCGGCACGTAGAGGCTCACGGTCATCGTTGCCTCATCGGGCGTTGCGCCGGGTTGGCTCTGGTAGAGCTGGACATGGTCTTGCTGATAGATCAGCACCGTGTTCGGCACCAAGAACCACAGCACCGTCGCGTGACGCAGCAGCGGATTGGGTTCATGATCGAGGTCGGCATCGGCGATCGAGGTTCGGACCGTGGCCATCCGGCCGTGGTGACCGAAGGCATCGAACAGGGCAAAGTCGCCGTGGATCATCGGAGCAAGCGTGTCGTGATGAAGCACCGGAACGTGGTAGCTCTCGCAGAACGTGTCGATCCCGAGCTTCCAGTTCATCGGACGGGTGAAGGTCGTTGTTGCAAAGCGACGGTGATCGGCCAGATCGAGCGGCCCGAGCTCGGATTCGGCGCCCGTCAACGGTTGCTCCGGAATCATCGACCCCGGGTCGGCGCACACCCAGATGAGACCGTCCCGCTCGAGTACCGGAAGACGAACGAGGTCTTCCATCGGGAGCTCACCGAAGTACGTGGGCCGCCGTCTCGATGCTGCTGAGCCGTCGAGCCGGTAGGTCCACCCGTGATACGGGCAGCTCAACATCGTCGAGTGTCCGCATCCCGAGGTGATCTCCGCACCACGATGACGACAGACGTTCAGCATGGCTGCCACCGAACCCGCCGGACGTTCCGCTGTTGGTTCACCACGGGTCACGATGACCGAACGACCACCGATGTCGACGGTGGCGTGGCTCCCGATCGTCGGCACCAGGCCAGACAACCCGGCCACGGTTGGCGCGGTTCGCAGCAGCTCCCGTTCCCGATCCAGCTGAGACGACGAGATGTAGCGGTCGATCGGCAGTCGAATGGGCCCGTTGCTCGTGTCGGTTCCTCGCCCGGATTGCCGGTGCTCGTCGATGCGTTCGAGGAGGCGGAGTTGATGGTCGCGATCCACGCCAGCGACCCTACGCGTGTTGGTCAGCGTTGACCAGCACGTCGATCGAACCTCAGTCGATGAGCGGTGCGTCGGCGTCGAAGGTGGTCACCACGTAGTCGAAGGTCGATCCAGCATCACTCACGACGTTGCTCACCGTGACCTCGTACACGGTGTCCTCACCGTTCTCGAAGTCGCTGATTCCCTCGGGGGTGAAGGTGATGATCGAGGCGGGCAAGACGCCGGGGCGCAACTCGTTGAACACGATCGGGGCTTCGACCGGCTCACCGTCACGCACGACCGTGACCGTGGCGTTCGAGAAATCGGCACCGTAGATCGACAGCGACCAACGCTCGTCGACCAACTCTTCCGGGAAGTAGCCGGGCGCAGGCCATGCAACGACCGACGTGTCCTTCTCGAGTTCGAAACCGTTGCGGAAGTTGACCGCATAGCCACCGTCGATGTCGGAGGTCAAGGCTGGCACCTCACCAATGCCAACTCGGCGCAGCTGGGGCATCAGCAGCCAGTTGCGGTGGCCGACACTCACGTTGCTCGCCCCCGGATCTTCGATGAAACCACGCAGGGCGTCATCACCGGTGCGCTGATAGAGGTTGGAGTTGAACGACCCGGTTGCGCCCTCTTCGCTGTAGCAAGCAACGCTCGACGGGGGGTTGTGGTCGACCGCCGCGTTTGCCGCGATGACGACCGCTGCCGCCTGCGCCTCGGCGCTCATCGTCATCTCGAGTTCGACCATGTGGTCGAGTCCAGCCAACTGCCGGTAGTAGTTGATCCGATCGACCTGCTGCTGCTGGTAGTCCACCGAAACTGTCCCCGCATCACACGTGGCCAGGTCACCGGTCCAGTCGGCGGTACGTTCGCTTCGTCCGTGCTCGAGCCAATACGCGTCATGTACCTCGTTGCGCGATGACGGTGCCGCCTGTCCTTCCGAAGAGCCTCCGGTGGCATCAGGCATCCCGGCGGCCACCGACACGCCGACGGTGAGGAGCGCACCGACGAACACTGCGGCGCGTCGAACTACAGCAACCTGTGGCACGTTGGAGCTCCTCGATGGCAGACGGATGAAGGGCGTGACCAGGGACGCAGCAACAAGTGTGCTGCCCCGGGAAAGTTCTTTCGAAGAACTCCCGTGAAGTCCTCATAGATAACGGTTTCTTGCCGATCAGACTTGAGGAATTTTCCCCGATTTGCTCAAACCTTCATCGGGACGGCCGACATCGCTCTTCGTGTCGCTCGTCTCGCACCGAAGTGATCGCCCAGGCTCGTGCGGCCGCTTCAGCTGGAGGGTCGGGCCGCCAGCCGGCTCCGGTCGAGCTCATCGGGAGGGCACGGTCGGCCGTAGTAGTAGCCCTGCAGGTCGTCGCTTCCCATCTCCGACAGCGCCGCTGCCTGTTCGGCGGTTTCGATTCCCTCGGCCGTGATGCTGACGCCGAGAAGGTGACCGGTGTCGATGATGAGTTTCACCAACGACTGCGACGAATCGTCGCAGGTGAAGCTCTGATCGATCTTCAAGATGTCGATCGGCAGAGTCTTCAGGTGGGCAAGCGAGGTGTATCCCGTGCCGAAGTCGTCGATGGCGATCCTGACCCCTCGGGCGCGAAGCTCCTGCAGCTTCCGGGCCGCATGGTTGAGGTCGTCGAGGAGAGCACTCTCGGTCACTTCGATGATGATCAGCCTGGGATCGATGTCGTGGCGTTCCAACGGCCGCATGATGTCGGAAACGAAGTCGTCGACGCTGAGGTGGCGACCCGAGATGTTGATCGACACCGGAAGCAGCGGCTCGTCGCCTTGGAGTCGCCACTGCTGCAGTTGACGCGCCACTCGATCAACGACCCAGCAGTCGATCTCGATGATGAGATCGCTTCGCTCCGCAAACGGGATGAACCAATCGGGTGGCACCATGTCGCGTCCGGGGGGAACCAGCGGATCAGCGCCTCGAATCCGACGGTGACCTGGGACGAGGCATCAACGATCGGCTGATAGAAGAGCGAGAGCTCATCCTGTTCCAGGGCCTGGCGCAATGCTTGTTCGAGTTCGTTCTGCTTCAGCACGGTGGAGCGCAGCTCCTCATCACACAGCATGACCCAATTGCGGCCCTCAGCCTTGGCCTTGTGCACTGCGAGGTCGGCATCACGCAAGAGCTCGTCGGCCGTCGCGCCGACCTGATCAGAGAGCGCTATCCCGATACTTGCCCCGACCCTGACGGTCGCCTTGCCCAGCGAGATGGGGGCGGTGATGGCCTCGAGCAAACGCTCGGCAAGCCGAGTGGCCTCGGCGGCGCCGACAACCGGCTCAGCGATGACAACGAACTCGTCACCACCCAGCCGTCCGACGTAATCTCCCGGCCGGACGCTCTCGAGAAGCCGAGACGAGGTGGTCTCGAGCACGAAGTCACCCGAAGGATGACCGAACTGGTCGTTCACGACCTTGAAGCCGTCAAGGTCGATGAGGATGACAGCGAGCTGAGCAGACGACCCTGGCAACGGTGATTCGCTTCTTGTAATCCGGGCGAGGCCTTCGCTCAGTTGGGCGAGGCAGGCTTTGCGGTTCGGCAGTTGTGTCAGGCCGTCGTGGGTGACCTCATGAGCGAGCTGTTGTCTGAATTGTTCCCGCTCGCCGAGTGAGGTGGCGAGCGTTTTCACCGCCGACTGCAGCGATGCTCCCAAGCCGCCGGGGGCCGTCTCGGCCAACACCCCGGCCTGGCGTCGCCGCAGGCCAGCGCTGTTGCCTGACGCTCCGCCAACCGAAGGTGGGCGCTGGCATCATTGAGCGCCAGGGCTGCCTCGCGAATCTCGATGGGTCCCCTCGGCCGCACGTCCTCGCTGATCGATCCGTCGCGCAGTTGTTTTGCCGTCTCGGCGAGGCGATGCAGCGGCTGTCCGATGAACCGCGTGAGCATCAGGGCAAAGAGGCCGGACAGCACACTGAGTGCGGCGATGGTCGCAATTGCCTGCTTGATTGCGGAGTCGGCATGAGCGGTCAACATTCGGCTCGCCACCAGTACATCGTTACCAGCAGCGGTCACGAGTTCGAGGTGAAGCTCCGAAGACTCCTTGCCCTCTTCGAACTGGCGGGCCACGCCGCGCAGATTGGCATTGACGTATCCCGGTCCACCGTTTGTACCGTCGCCCAACCCCGCTTGCACCGTGGCAATCAGCGATTCGACCCCGCTGTCGAATGCGCCGACGCTCGGCGATGTCGCAAGGCGTTCTATTTGTGCCATGGCCAGCGAGTCCGAGGCGGCCGATCGATTGATCTGCTTGATGGCGTTGTCGTATATGACCCGTTGCTGAAGCAGCACGGCGGTCTCTTGGCGGGCGATGTCCGCTCCCGAGAACTGCGCGCTGAAGTAGCTGGACAGCTGTTTCGCGGTGCTACTGCGCATCTCCGCCGATGCCTCGAGGACCCGAGCCGTCGAGATCAGCTCGGCGCCTTCGGGCAAATCACCCGCTACCGACAACAGGGCGTCGAACACGTGGTCGCTCCGCTCCTCCAGTTTCATCTGCAGCTCGTCGTAGCGAGCGCCGATGACACGGAGTTCCTCGGAGTCATCGACTCGTATTCGGGCCAGCGCTGCGTCGATCGCGGGGTCATCGATCCGTGAAGCGGCCTCGTCGACCCGGGCCGCGGCCCGGTCTCGTTCGCCGACAAGATCGATCCCCACCATGCTGGAGACCACATCGGGCAGGATGCCGATGTCGTCGATGCCCTGCACCGCGAGTCGCCAGTTCGACTCATCGAGCAAGCCCGCTTGCAGGTCGATGAGCTGGACCAACTCGCGTGTGTCACGATCGGCGATCGAAGCATTCGTTCGCGCCGATCGCACAGCGCTCAACTCTTGGAGGGCGAACCAACCGGCACCCGTCAGGGGTACGAGCGCGAGCGCAATCAACAGCACGTCCACTCGCGGCGCTCCTCTGCCACCCCGATCCGACGATGCGTCGTCGTTGTGAGCGATGGAGCTCTTGATCGACTGGTGGGTAGAGCGCACAGTGTTCTATCGGCTGCTGACCACCGCTTCAGAAGGGAAGTCCTACCACGATCACTAGGCCCCGCGAATCATTCGGTCATGCCGCCCCGGGTTTTCAGCGCACCAATGCCATCGCCGCATACAGCGCAACACCGTTTGCCAACTTCTCTTCGCTGATCCGCATCAGGTTCGAGTGATTTGGGGCCGCCTTCGACGGGTCGAGATCGGGTGGCGTGACTCCAAGGAAGGCCATCGCGCCCGGCACCTTCTGGAGCACGTAGCTCCAGTCCTCGGCGCCCAACACTGCTCGCGGCATTTCGTGGTAGTTCCCCGCGCCCAAGAGACTCGCGGCAACGAGTCCGGTCAGTTCCGCCTGATCGGCGTCATTGATGGTCACCGGGTACCCGGGCGTCAACGTTGTGGTGCAGCTACATCCATGGGCGCTGGCCGTACCGGTGGCAACCCGATCGATGCCTTCGTTGATCTCGGCCCGAGTTCGTTCATCGAGAGCCCGAACCGTGCCCTCCATGAATGCCGACGGAGGAATCACGTTGCTGGTGGTTCCCGCGTGGAGGTGCCCAACCGTGAGCAGCCCCGACTGGGTGGGGTCGATCGTGCGGCCCACCATCGTGTGCAGTCCGAGTACGGTTGCCGCCGCTGCCGGAATGGGATCGATCGCGTGATGCGGCGCCGACGCATGGCCGCCAGCCCCATGGATCGTGATCTCGAAGGTGTCGGCGCTGGCCATCAATGACCCGCCCTTGGTGAAGATCATCCCGTCGGGCATGTTCGAGATCACATGGATGGCGAACGCTCGGTCGACACCGTTGGTGACACCCTCGTCGATCATCAATTTGGCTCCGCCGAACCCTTCTTCTCCCGGCTGGAACATGAAGCGGATCTTGCCGGTGAACGCATCTTTGTTCTCACTGAGCAGACGGGCGGCACTGGCCAGCATTGCGACGTGGGCATCGTGTCCGCATGCGTGCATCCTGCCGTCGTGGCGGGATTGGAAGTCACTCTCATAGTCTTCCTGGAGCGGTAGGGCATCCATGTCGCCCCGCAGCAGCACCGTTGGACCGGGCTTGCCGGAATCGAGATCGGCAACCACCGAACTGAGCGACTCTCCAAGGGTGATGTCGAGTCCGAGGCCCGTCAGCGACTCGAGAATTTTGGCCTGCGTTTCTGGCAGATCGAGACCGAGTTCGGGATCGGCGTGGATGGCACGACGCAGTTCGATGGTCTCGGCATCGAAGCCGTGAGCCGCATCGAGCAGATCGGTCGAGGGAATATGCGTGGCAGTAGCTGCGGTGACAACGGTCATCCCGACAGTCTGACACGACCGGAGGCTGGACTGCCGGTCGATCGTCGGCGGCGACCGCGTATCGGGAGAACGGCCGAGCCTTCGAGGATGTTGGCGGGTGTGCAAGAATCGCCCTTTCGACGTCGATGTCGGCGAGGACTGACGCGAGTCCTAACGCGGTCGGGTCAGGATGTGGGTCTGACGAGACCTTGGAGGGAAGGTCTACATGTTGGACAAGGCGGTGAGGGCCCAGGGGTCGAGTTCTGGAGGGAACGTCTGGGGCCTCACCGTCGATCATCCTCGAGACGGCGATCAACCACGAGTCGGCGATCAACCCGGGACTCCCCGATGAGCGCATTTCACGAGTCTCCGTTTCGTCTCCACCGTCCCGAGCTGGGTGATGGCATCGTCAACCGGGCCCGCTTGCTGAGGGTCCTCGGACAACGGTTCGATCGCCGTCTCACCGTTGTCCAGGCCAGTGCCGGCTTCGGCAAGACGACCCTTTTGGCGCAGAGCATGGTCGAAAACCAACTCGACCCGTATGGCAGCGATGCCTGGTTGGCGCTGACCGAACGAGACCGCCAGCCCGACAATCTGCTCACGGGATTGGCCGATGCCGTTGCCGCCATTGCCCCGGTCTCGGCCGACATCAGTGACTTCGACGATCTCATCGAGGCGCTGTGGAGCGCAGCGCCCGCCGAGATCGCCGTCATCATCGACGATGCCCACATTCTCGATGGGTCAACGGCCTGGGATCTGTTGGCCCGCTTGACCAGCTCGATGCCGACCAATGCCCATCTCGTCGTCGGCACCCGAACCGTCCCGCCACTTCCCCTGCGATCGCTGCAATCTCGGGGTGACGCCGTCATCATCGACGAGTCACAGATGGCCTTCGACCCCGACGAACTACGAGCTTTCGCCGACCTACGCGGACTCCAGCCGGGCGCCGAATCGCGGCTACCGGCCTGGCCCGCCCTCGCCGCACTGTCGAGCAGCATCGGACCAAAGGCATCGACCGACTTCGTCTGGGAATCGATCCTCCACACGATCCCCGACGCCCGCCGTCAGGCGCTCGCCGAGATGGTCCGATTCAGCCAGATCGACGACGACCTCGTTCACGCGGTCGTCGGTGGACGCTGGACCGCATCGTCGCTGGTCGACGGGCTCCCGCTCATCGAGGCCATCGGAGCCGACCGGCGCTTCCACGACCTATGGGCAACGGCGCTCTCCGACGAGGTCGAGCCCCAACGCTGGCGGGCCTCGCTCGAGGCGGGAGCCGACGTACTCATCGCCCGGGGTGAGTCGATGCGCGCTGCCCGATATCTGCACCAGGCCGGAGCGACCGACCGCGTGGTTCAAGGCGCCCGCGATTTCGCATCGTCGTCCCTCAGCACCGGACTGAGCTCACCCGACGCCGCCTGGTTCGCCGACGCGCTTCCGGCCGAACGACGCCACGGATCATTGGGGCAATACCTACGCCTCCTCGGGCTCGGGGCAATCAACAACGACAACATCCGATCCCGGATGCAAGACGTCACCGCGCTCGCGCTGGCCGAGAACGACCTCCACATGGCGGCCATGTCGATCTGGCGCTCGATCCAGTTCCAGGCCGACGTCGACCCGACGACCGTCGTCGTCGGCGATGCCCTCGAAGATCTCATCGAACAGGGCATTCCGTTCGCCCGAGCAACCGCTGGCCTCATCGCTTCCCATCAGGCCGAGACCCGTCACGACATCGACGCAGCGTTGGCTGCGATCTCCATGTTCGACGAACTCGAAGACGACAATCGACAGGCTGCAACCGACTCCCGTTTCCTCGCACTCGGGCATCCCGAGAAGGTCGAAACCAACCTCGAAGCCGTACTTATCGAGGGGGCGAGCAATCCGCTGAGTGCCCAGGCCATCTGGCAGCGCGGCGAGATCAATCCCGATCTGGCCTGGCCGATCGCGTCGGAGCTACCGGCCCGTTACGGGTCCCGTCAGCTCCCGAACGTGCAGATTCCGTTGCTCGGGGTGGTCACCTCTGTTGCGTTGTCGGCGGGACAAAATGAGGCCGCCCGAGATCTGGCTCAGATCGCCCTGCGCCAGGGCGCGTCGGCCGCGCCGCGCCTGAGTGCGTTCGCTGGAGTGGCTGCGGCATTGGTGACGTTGGCCGACGAGGGTGAGGCGGCGGGAGCCGCCGCGTTCACTGCTTTGCTGGCCGAGGTTCCGATCGAACCATGGCCGGCATGGGCGTACCTCAGCGCCGTCATGCCGCTTCGAGTCATGCTTCCCGATACCGCTTGGCTCGACGACATCGGCTTCGGCCCATCACTGTCGACCGCCCTCGCGGCAGCGCGAGCCCTCCTTGCCCTTCGCAATGGAGACACCGCAGAAGCCGAGGCGTTGCCATGGTCCGAGATCGATCTCCTGCGGGTGCAGGTACCACCGGCAATGTTGGTCGAGCTGGCCTGCGCGGCCGGGGACGGCCGACCCCCGGTCTCCGCAGCATTGATGGCAGTGGCGAACGCCCGTCACCACCTTCGAAACCTGGTCGATCACCCGGTCGCTGTCGTCGCCGAAACAGCACGTCGGCAACTGGCCGGCGAGCCGCGACGACCGCCGTACGATCTCGAGATCCATGCTCTCGGCGAGCTCGCCATCATCCGCAGCGACGGTGGGCAGGTGCCCGAGCGAGGTCGAGGCGGCCGGGTCCAGCAACTCCTGGGTGCTCTCATCGTGAGCCGATCGATTCGACGAACCGACCTCGCCGCCGAATTGTGGCCCGACCTCGAGACCAAACCGGCGGCGGCCAACCTTCGCATCACACTGGCCTCGCTGCTCGACCTGCTCGAGCCCGACAGAGACCCTGGTTCCTCGTGGTTCATCCACACAATCGACGGTCGGCTCGAACTCAACGACGAAGGACTGACCGTCGACGTCCACCAGCTCGATCACGACCTGAGCGCGGCGCGAGAAGCCGAACGGAGCGGACTGCCCTCGGTGGCGCTCGAGCACTTTCAGCTGGCCCTTGACACCTACGGCGGCGAACTGCTCCCTATGGTCGACCTCGATTCGGTCGAGCACGAACGACGCAGGCTCCAGAGCACCACCTACAACGCCGGCTGCCGGGTCGGCGAACTCCTCCTGGCCAAGGGCGAGCCCGAGCAGGCCCTGACCGCGTTGTTCAGTGCTTCACGGATCGATCCAATCGCCGAGCGGGCCCGCCGCGTCGAAATCCGCTGCCACCTGGCGCTCGGGTCGACCTCGGCCGCACGATCGACCGCAACACGACTGCGGGCAGTCCTCGCCGTCGAGGGGCTCGAACCGGACCGTGAGACGGCGATCGTTTTCGAACGACTCGGCGTGTGACCAAAGCGGCGCCCCGGGGAGCTGTCGGACCGATCGACGCCACACTAGGGTGTCACCCGGGCAGGGGGCCGAACACCGCGGTGGTTGGTCGGCTCTCTGCTCACTTCAGGTGCGCTCTCTCCAAGATGCGCCGGCGCTGTTGGACAGAGCCTCAGCTCTGGGAGAACTCCGCCGCCCGCGAGCCCAGGGTTTCGAGCACCTCGTCGAACGACTTGGCGAAGCTGGCGACACCCTCGTCTTCGAGCTGGAGCGCCACCTCTTCGAGATCGATCCCGAGCGCCGACAGCTGCTCGATGATTTGATGGGCACCGGCGACATCGGCATCGATCGTGCGAGCCACGGTGCCATGCTCCTCGAAAGCCAAGATCGTGGCGTCGGGAATGGTGTTGACCGTGTTTGGCCCGATGAGGGAATCGATGTAGAGGGTGTCGGGATACGACGGGTCCTTGGTCGAGGTCGATGCCCACAGCGGACGCTGATAGCGGGCGCCCTTCGCGGCCAACGAATCCCAACGTTCACCGGCGAAGGTCTGCTGAAAGAGCTCGTACGCCAACACACCCTGCGCGATTGCGGCCTTGCCCCGCAACGCCAGCGCCTCGTCGGTGCCGATGGCGCCGAGTCGCTTGTCGACTTCGACATCGACCCGGCTGATGAAGAATGACGCCACCGACGACACGGTGCTGAGATCGCCATCGAATGCTTCAAGTCCGCTGAGGTAGGCCTCCATCACGGCTTGGTAGCGTGAAAGGCTGAAGATCAGTGTCACGTTGATCGAGCGTCCCTCGCCGACCAGGGTCTCGATGGCGGCGACCCCTTCGACCGTTGCCGGCACCTTGATGTAGACGTTCGGTGCGTCGATCCGATCGTCGAGATCGCGGGCAGCAGCAACCGTACCCGGCTCATCGGTGGCCAGTCGCGGCGACACCTCGACCGACACATAGCCGTCTTCACCGTCGGAGGCATCGTGAATCGGGCGAAGGAGTTCGAGCGCCCGACCAATGTCGTCGACGACGAGGCTCCAATACGCGTCTTCCACGCTGGCGCCGTCGCCGACCAACGACTCGAGGTCGGCGTCGTAGTCAGAAGTTTCGGTCATTGCCTTGGCGAAGATCGACGGGTTCGAGGTCAGCCCTCGCACACCTCGGTCGAGCCATTCTTGCATCTCGCCGGAAGCGATCCAGCCCCGACGCAAGTTGTCGAGCCATGGGCTCTGGCCCTGTTCGGCGAAGACGTCGTGCAAACGACCCATGATGGGATCCTCTTTCGGAGTTCGATGGTTGCGGATTCAGGAGTTGCGGGATTCAGAAGTTGCTGGTTCGAACGTAACTGATGTCACCAGTGACACCGCTCAGTCGACGTCATCATCATCGCTGTCGAGCAGTTCGTTGACGGCTCCAACGATGTTGTCGACATTCATGCCGAGATTCGCCAGCGCCACGTTGCCGGGTGCCGACGCACCGAAGCGATCGATACCCACCGCAAGGTCGGCGTGGCGTTCCCAACCGAGCGTGACACCAGCCTCGACCGACAGCGACGGAATATCAGGCGAGATCACCTCGTCTTGCTCGTCGAGGGTGAGCTCCTCGAATGCGTTCCAGCACGGCATGGAGACAACCCTTGCACCGATACCGAGTTCATCGAGCGCGGCGGCTGCCTCGATGCAGAGCGACACCTCGCTGCCGGTGCCGATCAGCGTGACCTCGGGTACTTCGTGATCGGCAACGAGGTAGGCGCCTTGGGCGACACCGTCGATCGAGGAGTAGTCGAGGATGGGAAGGTCTTGACGGCTCAAGATGATGGCGGTCGGACCATCGGTTTCGAGGGCGAGCTGCCATGCCCCGGCGGTCTCGACGGCGTCGGCAGGCCGAATCACCTGAAGACCGGGAATTGCCCGAAGTGACATGACGTGCTCGACCGGTTGGTGGGTCGGGCCGTCCTCGCCGACGCCAAGTGAATCGTGGGTCCACACGAAGATGCAGTGCGCTCCCGACAGAGATGCAAGACGAACGGCCGGACGCATGTAGTCGCTGAAGACCAAGAACGTTCCGCCGAGCGGAAGCATGCCGCCGTGCTTGGCCAGACCGACCAGCGCCGAGCCCATGGCGTGTTCCCGGACCCCGAAGTAGATCTGACGTCCGGCGGGATCGGCTGCGCTCTGCTGGGTTTGGCCGGCAAGCAGTGTTCCGGTGTTGCCGGTCAGGTCGGCGGAGCCACCGATGAACCCGGGGACGAAGGGAACGAGTGCGTCGAGCACCTTCTGCGAGGCCTTACGGGTGGCCATCATCGTGCCGCGCTCGAAGTCGGGAAGGGCGTCTTCCCAACCGTCGAGACCGGTGACCGCCCAGGCAGCATCCCACTGGGCTCGCAGCTTCGGATCGGCTGCTTCGAGGAGGGACGTCCACTCGGCGTGGGCGGACGCTCCGCTGGTGCCGGCCTTGCGGTACATGTCGAGCACCTCGTCTGGCACCCAGAACGGCTCGTCGGGGATACCCATGACCTCCTTGACTTCGGTGATCTCGGCCGCTCCGAACGCCAGCCCGTGAGCTTCGTGGGCATCGGTGAGCGTCGGCGAAGGGGTCCCGATGTGGGTGCGCAAGCGGATGAGGGTTGGACGCTCGGTTTCGGCCTTGGCTTCGAGTAGCACCCGTTCCAGCGCATCGAGGTCATCGCCGATCTCGCCGGCTTCGATCACGTGCCAGTGGTACGCCTCGAACCGCTTGGCGGCGTCGTCGTGTAGTGCGAGCTCGGTTGGGCCGTCGATGGTGATGTGGTTGTCGTCATAGATGACGACCAGACGCCCGAGGCCGAGATGGCCGGCCAGCGAGGCAGCTTCGTGGCTGACCCCCTCGGACAGGCAGCCGTCGCCCGCGATGACGTACGTGAAGTGGTCGGTGAGTTCCGGTCCGAAACGGGCCCGAAGGTTGCGCTCGGCGATCGCCATGCCGACACCATTGGCAAGGCCCTGACCGAGCGGGCCGGTCGTGACCTCGACTCCGGCGGTGTGGCCCGCCTCGGGGTGCCCCGGTGTCGCCGAGTCGAACTGGCGGAAGGCCTTGAGATCATCGAGTTGAAGCCCCGGCTGGTCGGGAGAACCCGAGCCGGTGAGGTAGAGCATCGAGTAGAGCAGGATCGATGCGTGCCCGTTCGAGAGAATGAAACGGTCTCGATCGGGCCAGGTGGTGTCGGCGGCGTCGTAGCGCATGACCCTGGTGAACAGGACATGGGCGAGGGGTGCCAGCGCCATGGCCGTTCCCTGGTGCCCGGACTTCGCCGCATGGGGGGCGTCGAGCGACAACCCCCGAATCACATTGATGCCGAGTTGGTTTAACGCTCTGGTCGAATCGGAGGTCACGGCTTCACGCTACTGGCCAAGTGGGTGCCTCACGATCTACTGGCTGACAACCCGAGCCGATCCAAGATATTGGCGGTGACCCGGGCGACCGACGGGTCATCGGCCAGGCCGAAGACCCAGTCGGTCGTGCCGATCACGACCACCTCTCCCCCACTGGCTCCACTCGGTCGGCCGACGGCCATGATCGCATTGCCGTACCGAGCTCTCGCCAGGGCGTCGGCGTCGAGACTGCCGTGGATGCGTTTTGCGATGAACTCGAGGTCGCCCTGATCATCGAGCGCCGAGATCGACGATGGGTACTCCCCAACACCGATGTTCGACGACGGCGTGAACGCCACGATCTCGAGATCCGCCGGCGTTGCATCGCCGCCGGCCGGAATGGGCAGTTGGTAGTCGTCGAACTGAATCCGGCACCCGAGCGTCTCGTAGCCGACGACACCATGCTTGGCTCCCAGCAGGTCGCCGTAGCGCAATTCGGTGCCATCGAAGAGCCAATGGTCGGATCGATAGACCGTGAAGGCACCTGAACCACGGGGCGTCGCCTGGCCGAAGCGGTTGTAGAGCCCCCAGGCCGAGCCACCACCGAGCAACCCAGCCTCGGGCCGACCAACGACGGGGTCGGCCCACATCCCGCTCATGAGCGAGGGGTCGGTCGCCATGATCGGGTCGGTCTCGTGCGCGGTGTACTTGTGGCAGACCATGGTGGTGTCGGGTCCGCTGCCTTCGACCCGAACCTGCCAGAACATGGTGTTGCCCGAGAAGCTGGCGTAGTGGCCACCGCCGGCAACGTGCTGCTCGACCGCCGTCCGCTGTTGGGCTGACCAGTACTCGTCATGGCCGACACCGAGGACGAGTTCGTACCCATCCAGTGCTCCATCGATCTCGAGGTCGCTCGAAATGGCGTAGTCGAACTCGTAGCCCATGGCCTCCGCCCATTCGACGAATCGTCGTTCCAAGCTGAACCAGCCCGACGAGCCGATGGCAGCCGGATACGCATTGCCGAGCCGATAGCGCTGGAAGTGTTCGCCATCGATGTCGGGCTCTTCGCCCCAGCGGGTGGGTCGTGACTTGCGATCGTCACGATCGACCTCTGGCCGGCACAGCATGCCCCGACCGAACGGACGCCGATAGGAGACCTGGGTTCCTCCGGTGTAGAGACTCTTGCCGCCCCAGGTGTTGTAGGCATTCCACGTGTTGGTCGCCAGCACGAGCAGTGCTCTTGGTTCGGCTGGTTGGGCTGCGGCTGGTTGGGCTGCGACCGCCGGCCTCACGACAAAGCCGGCGTGAGCCACATCGAGTCCGGCTGGTGCCCCCGTCGCGCTGAGTGTCACGAGATAGAAGCCGCTCGCCCAGTCGCCGGGAACAGGGATCGACAGTGACACCGGCCAGCGGCAGCCGTTCGCGTCGGCATCGACGGGTGCAGGGGTGAACACACCGGCGACACCCTCGACGTGATGGACCGTCTCCCTGACAGCACCCCATCGTTGGATCGTCACATCGAACGTCGGGCTCTTGCAGGAAACATACAAGTCGACCGTGTCGCCCTGGCGATAGCTGAGCGAGCCGCAATAGCCCTCGATGTCATCCCAGAATGTGACGTCGTCGGCAAAGACGCGTCCTCTCGGATCAATCATGTTCACCACTGCTGGATCGACCATTGGCCGAGGCTACTGTCGTTCGCTATGTCGGATCTCGTCTTGGACCAACTGGATGCACTCGACCTCGCCTACGAGGTGGTTGCCTGCGATCCTGCCCTCGCCGACACGGCGGCATTCTGCGAGGCCTACGGCTACTCGGCTGACGACTCGGCAAACGCCATCATCGTTGTCGGCAAATCCGATCCGCCGCAGTACGCCCTGTGCCTGTTGCTCGCCTCGACGAAGCTCGATGTGAACAAGGCCGTCAGGAAGCACTTCGGTGTCCGCAAGGCTTCGTTCGCATCTGCGGAAGAGACGATGGAGCTCACCGGAATGGAAATCGGCGGGGTCACGCCGTTTGGAACGACGACACCGCTCCGGCTGTGGATCGACCGTCGGGTGATGGAACGTGACCGAGTGATCATCGGCGGCGGCAGCCGCGACCGCAAACTGCTCGTCCCCCCACAGACTCTCGCCGGCCATCCCCAGGCCGAGGTCGTCGAAGGCCTCGCTCTGTAGCTTTCTCGTTGGGTAGGGTGGCGCATGCCGTTTCATCACGTTGCCTACGCCACCCGAGACGTCGAAGCCACCACCGACTTCTACGAACGTCTGATGGGCTTCCCGCTCGTCCACACCGAGATCCAAGCGCACGGCGAAAGCTGGATCCGGCACGTCTTCTACGACACCGGCGGAGGCGAATGCATCGCCTTCTTCCAGTTCAGCGGGGTCGGCGAAACAGACGACTACACCACTGATCTCTCGGCCGGTGTCGGCCTGCCGCTCTGGATCAACCATGCCGCATTCCGGGCGACCGCCGAACAGCAGGAATCGGTCCGGGAACGCATGACCGAAGCCGGTGTCGACCCGGTGATGGAACAAGACCACGGCTGGTGCCATTCGCTCTACTACCTCGACCCCAACGGCATCATGGTCGAACTGTGTCGAGACACACCCGGCTTCACGCCCGACCGAGCCGAGGCGACCCGCCTTCTCACCGTCGACCCGGTCACCTCCGACCGCGCGTCCGCCGCCGCCGCCGAAGCGAGCAACTGATGCCTCGCCTCCGCCAGGTCGGCAAGGCCGACGCCCACCCGACCGCACAAGCGATCTACACCATGCTGTTCGGCGATCGTGACCCGGTGGAACAGCCGGGAACCGCCAGCGGCACACCGGGCGATTGGTGGACCGTCTTCGCCCTGGTCCCCGACGCCTTCGACCACACCACCGCAGGGTTTCAGTTCTACCGATCGCCCAAGCGAATCCTCTCACCCCGGTTGCGAGAGTTGGGACAGATTCGCGCCGGCTACGCGGTTGGCAGCCAGTTCGTCTTCAGTCAGCACTGCAAGGCGATGCGAGACGTTGGCTACTCCGACGAGCAGGTCGACGCCATACCCAACTGGTCGATCGCCGACTGCTGGGAACCCGTCGAGCGAGCACTGCTCGCCTACACCGACTGCCTGGTCCTCGAGCATGGCCGCGTGCCACAACCGCTGTTCGACCAGCTTCAGTCATTGCTGTCCGACGAAGAGATCCTGGAGTTCACCTACATCACGAGCACCTACGCGATGCACGCCACCATGACCCGTGCCCTTCGACTCGAATTCGATGACGTCGACGAACGAGTGGTCGAGGTCCCAGATCCGCACGGCAACCGAGCAGGCCTCGATGTGATGGCTGTGGTCGACACCGAAAGCGAGAGCGACTGAAGCCGCGGCCGACAGCATCGATGTCGGCCGCTCACACTGCCAACTGAGCTCAGTTGCCAACGAGCATTCGGTGTTTCGCTCCGAGGTGTCGGCCGTCGACGGTGTGAACGCGCAGCTCGTACCACGTTTCGATCAGGGGCCCGGCGTGGGTTGGAGCAAGACCCGCCGGAACCTCGAACTCGAGGGTGTTCGGCCCTTCGAGAAGATCCACCTGCTGAACGACGACTGTCCGGAGCCCGAGGTCGGGGTCGACAACGGGGAGCACGCAGCGTTCGAACAGCACGAGCGACGCCTGCCACGGGCCGACACCGCTGCGCGGCACGTCGACCACACCCCAATCACCACGGCTCTTCAGCGACGCCTGCCCCGATGAGCGAGCCGACACTCCCAAGGCGTAACCGCTCGGCCGAAGACGTGGAGGGAGGAAACGATGCCAATCACGCCCATCACTCTGCGTCGCTGCAGTCCGAGCAACGTGGACCGTGCGCCGGACGTCAGGGACGTCGAGCACCAGGGTCGTCGAGTTCGTTCGCTCACCGCTGATGACCACCCGCAACTCCCACGAGCGTGCGCCAACCACCGTGACAAATGACGGCGTCATTCGGTCCTGGAGCTCGAGCGAGAAATCGAGCCTCAGGATGCCACCACGTTCATTTGTCGCTGAGCGGCTCACCTCCTGAGGGACAAGCACGTCCTCCCAGCGCTTGCGAGCACGCACCAGCGATGCGACAACTCCCGTCGCCCGGCGATCGACCTGAACGAGGCAGAGTTCGATATCACAGGTCGCCTTCGTCCCGTACGGCTCGACAACACTGGTCGCCTTCGTCCCGTACGGCTCGA
>RCMY010006793.1_pt1 | contig 35047 bp, 29 predicted proteins | sample 2041341 | NCBI WGS metagenome assembly RCMY01 (sample SAMN09708234, study PRJNA481090) | Marine sediment metagenome, whole genome shotgun sequencing project. | reverse complement strand
CCGGAAATCCACCATAACCTACACTTCTAACTTCTGGGTCTCCTTCCGGAATTTTAACACCCGCTTCTATAGCATCCAAGGCAGATTTTTTAATAAATTTTATTCCGTCTGACATAATTTTTTAGTTAGATTTCTAATTTAGAGAAAAAAATTAGAACTAGTTTAAACTTTTTGCAATTTCCTAACTCAAAAAAAGTGAAGTTTTATAAAGGTTTTTCCCATCCTGTCAATCCTGCAGAAACAATAAATTTCATAACATCACTTGAATTAATGTTTACCGGTTTTATATTAACTCTTGGAACTATAAATAACTCTCCAGAAAAATTGAATGCGGAAAATAAACTGCAACCTTGTCATTATCCTCCAATTCTAGTAATTCTAAATTTTCTTCAGTAATAAATCCAAGTTTTTCCAAATCGGAATTCAAGTTCACTTTGACCAATACCGGTTGGTTGAATTTTTTTTCTTTGCCTACAAAAGCAGAAAACAAATCATTGAATGCGGAATATATAAACTTTAAAAAAGGGATTCGATCAATTACTTTATTAAAAATGAGACTTAAAGGTCGAGCGATTATTGTTTTTCCCAGAAATCCAATTAGGACTAAAAAAATAAGTAGCGTCAAAATACCTAATCCCGGGATTCTTATATCAAATAGATGGGTTATTAATTGCTGCGACAATCCATCCAAAAAAGTAAAAAGCGCATAAATAATATAACCTGTAATGGTTAATGGTGCTAAATATAGTAAACCTTGTAATAAATAATTGGTCAGTTTTTTCATGATTTTTAATTAAATATAATTCTTCAGTAAAATTAGGTAATATAGTAGTGCCTAGAAAAAAAGATTTTTTTAACAAAAAAAGCAAATTGAAAAATCAATTTGCTTTTAACATTATATAAACTTGTTACTAAGGCTATAAAAGCATTGTAACAGGGTTTTCAATAAATCCTTTAAGTGTTTGTAAAAACATTGCTCCTGTTGCTCCATCAACCGTTCTATGGTCACACGCCAATGTCAATTTCATTGTATTTCCAGCAACGATAGCTCCATTTTTTACAACTGGTTTTTCAACAATTGCCCCTACAGATAAAATTGCAGAATTTGGTTGATTGATAATCGATGTGAAATCTGTAATACCAAACATTCCTAAATTAGAAATAGTAAAAGTACTTCCTTCCATTTCATCCGGAGCTAATTTTTTAACTCTAGCTCTACCGGCATAATCTTTTACTTGAGAACCAATTTGTGTTAATGATTGTTCATCTGCAAATTTTAATACAGGAACCAATAAACCATCTTCAACCGCTACTGCAACACCCATATGTACATGCTTGTTAACTCTTATTTTATCATCAAACCATTGCGAATTAACTTGTGGATGCAATTTCAAAGCTAATGCAGTTGCTTTTACAACAATGTCATTAAATGAAATTTTAGTATCTGGTATAGAATTGTATTGATTTCTAAATGAAATAGCATTATCCATGTCAAACTCTACATTCAAATAGTAATGTGGTGCTGTAAATTTGGACTCTCCCAGCCTGCGAGCAATGACCTTACGCATTTGTGAATTTGGAATTTCTTCAAAACTCTCCTCGCCCCTAGGCTGAAACGGAGCACCCGCACCAGCACTTGGATTGGCCACGTAATTTTCAATATCTCTCTTTATGATTCTTCCTCCTTCGCCCGAACCACTGACATAGCTTAAATCTATATTTTTTTCGGCCGCCAACTTCTTTGCTAATGGAGAAGCAACAATTCTTCCTGTTGTTTTTGACGATTTATGTGTTGTTTGTTGTGCCGGAACAGCTTCTTTTTTAACATCAGAAGCAACTGCTTTAGATGTTTCTTTTGGTTGTTCTGACGTTGGCTTTTTGGAAATTACATCTGCATTCTTCAAAGAGGCAACTATTTTACTAACATCGGTACCTTTATCACCGATAATGGCTAAAACAGAATCTACTTTTGCAGAATCCCCTTCTTGAATTCCAATATATAAAAGAGTTCCTTCATGAAAAGACTCAAACTCCATGGTTGCTTTATCGGTTTCGATTTCCGCTAAAATATCTCCTTCTGAAACCTTATCACCTTCTTTTTTCAACCATTTAGCAACAGTTCCTTCGGTCATGGTATCACTCAACCTTGGCATGGTTACGATTTCAACACCGTTTAACATTTCTTCAAAAGCTTTTGAATTTTCTTCAGGAGCAACCGCTTTTTTAACTTCGGATTTCTCAGTCTCTTTTTTTTCTGAAGAAGCTTCATTTTTTAGCAACGCACTGTAATCTTCACCTTCTTCCCCAATAATCGCCAAAAGGTTATCTACTTTGGTAGTTTGACCTTCCGGAATTCCAATGTAAAGCAATGTTCCTTCGTGAAAAGATTCAAATTCCATGGTTGCTTTATCTCAGCAAGAATATCTCCTTCTTGAATTTTATCTCCAACTTTTTTCAGCCACTTCGCAACAACACCTTCTGTCATTGTATCACTCAATCGGGGCATGGTTATAATTTCTGCCATTATATATATTTTGTATATTAAAAATTCTTTTTATTAGAAATAAAACTATCTCTAGACTATCTATGTTTCAAGAATGGATAATTTTCTTGCTCATAAACCATATCGTATAATTGTTCTTTTTTAGGATAAGGCGACTCATCTGCAAATTTTTCGCACTCTTCAACTTTGGCTTTCACCTCGTCATTAATTGCTTTTATCTCTTTGTCGTTCAAGTACTTTTTTTCTTGAATTACCGCTAAAACCTGACTAATTGGGTCAATTTTTTTGTATTCTGCAACCTCATCTTTTGTACGATATTTTTGCGCATCACTCATAGAATGACCTCTATATCGATAGGTTTTCATCTCTAAAAATGAAGGTCCGTTACCTTTTCTTGCATGTGTAATTGCTTTATCCATTGCTTTTGCAACTGCAACAGGATCCATACCATCAACTGGCTCGCTTGGCATTTCATAAGCCAAACCTAATTTCCAAAGTGACGAAAGGTTAGAAGATCTTTCTACAGATGTTCCCATTGCATACTGATTATTTTCAACAATAAAAACCACTGGTAATTTCCAAGTCATTGCCATATTAAAAGTTTCATGCAAAGAACCTTGTCTCGCAGCACCATCACCAAAATAGGTTAACGTTACACCGTCTCTTTCGAAATATTTATCCGCGAAAGCGAGACCAGCACCCAAAGGAATTTGACCACCAACAATACCATGACCGCCATAAAAGCCCTTTTCTTTAGAAAAAATATGCATCGAACCACCCATACCATGTGAAGTACCGGTTTCTTTACCATATAATTCGGCCATTACTCTTCGTGGATCAACACCCATCGCAATTGGCTGAACGTGATTTCTATATGCAGTAATCATTTTATCTTTACCCAACTCCATCGCGTGGATTGCTCCGGCTAAAACAGCCTCTTGACCATTGTAAAGATGTAAAAAACCTCTAACTTTTTGTTGTATATAAACGGCTGCTAATTTATCTTCAAACTTTCTCCAAAAAAGCATGTCTCTATACCAGTTAATGTAGGTTTCTTTTGTTATTTTCTTCATTATTTCGTTATTTATTTTTTAAAAAGGCAAAAATACAATTTATAAACAAAAAAATTTATATAAAATAAAAATTAAATTTCAATATAATCTTCAATTGGATTGCATGAGCAAATTAAATTACGATCTCCGAAAGCATCATTTACTCGGCGAACTGTTGGCCAATACTTATTTTCGGAAATATAATCTAAGGCAAATGCCGCTTCTTTTCTTGTATAATTGTGATTCCATTCATCTGCCGTTAACATCGCTTGTGTATGTGGTGCATTTTTTAAAACAGAATCTTCACCATCATAAGCTTCAATTTCATGCTTTATTTGAATGAGAGCATCAACAAATCGATCTAATTCTTGTTTGTTCTCACTTTCGGTTGGTTCAATCATTAATGTTCCCGCAACAGGAAAAGACAATGTAGGTGCATGAAAACCGAAATCCATCAATCTTTTTGCAATATCGGTAACTTCAATTCCTTTTTCTTTAAACTCTCTAAAATCTAAAATCATTTCGTGTGCTGCAAATCCTTGTTCGCCTGTATATAAAATCTTATAATGTTTTTCTAATCTGGCTTTTAAATAATTTGCGTTTAAAATGGCTATTTTTGTAGCTTGTGTTAATCCATTGGCTCCAAGCATTTTAATATAGCTGTAAGAAATCAAATCTACCAAAGCGGACCCAAATGGTGCCGAAGAAATAGCAGTTATTGCTTTTGTTCCTCCTGTTTTTACAATTGGATTGGATGGTAAGAATTTTACCAAATGTTCAGCGACGCAAATCGGACCAACACCCGGACCGCCACCGCCATGAGGAATTGCAAAGGTTTTATGTAGATTTAAGTGACAAACATCTGCACCAATAATTGCAGGGTTTGTTAGACCAACCTGCGCATTCATATTTGCTCCATCCATGTAAACTTGCCCGCCATTATCGTGAATCATCTTTGTAATTTCACGAATAGCAGATTCAAAAACACCGTGTGTAGATGGGTATGTCACCATTAAAGCCGCCAAATTTTCTTTATGGAGTTCTGCCTTTTCACGCAAATCGTCTAAGTCAATATTTCCATTTTCAGAAGTTTTTGTAACCACAACTTGCATTCCTGCCATAACAGCTGATGCTGGATTAGTACCATGAGCCGAAGCGGGAATCAAACAAATATTTCGATGCTCTTCGCCATTTGCTTCATGAAAAGCACGAATTACCATTAGCCCAGCATATTCACCTTGGGCTCCTGAATTAGGTTGCAAAGAAGTTGCAGCAAAACCAGTAATAATATTCAATTGTTTTTCTAATCCCTTTAACATCTCATGATACCCATGTGCCTGAAATACAGGTACAAAAGGATGAATAGAGTTCCAGTTACACATGCTTAATGGAAGCATTTCTGTGGCAGCATTCAATTTCATCGTGCAAGAACCCAAAGAAATCATCGAATCAGTTAACGAAATGTCTTTGCGCTCTAATTTTTTGATATAGCGCATCATTTCGGTTTCTGAATGGTATTTATTAAAAACTTCATGACTTAAAAAAGTAGAAATTCTTCTTAAATTTTCTGGAATTGAAACACTTACCGGACAATCGGTTATTTTAAACGAATACAGGTTCTCTGCTTCTGCAAGAATATGTATGATTTGCTCTACATCTTGTAAAGAGGTTGTTTCATTAATGGTTATTCCAATAGTTTCTTCGTCGATATACAAGAAATTCACTTCGTTTTCTTCCGCAATACCTTTCACTTTTTCGGCATTAGTAACGCTGATTTTTAAGGTATCAAAAAAGTTTTTATTATGTTGTTTCAAGTCTAATTTTAACAAGGCACTATCTAATATATTCGTTAAAGAATGGATTTGACGTGCTATATATTTCAAGCCTTCGCCTCCGTGATAAACGGCATACATTCCAGCCATTACAGCGAGTAAAACTTGAGCTGTACAAATATTTGACGTAGCCTTTTCTCGTTTAATATGTTGTTCCCGAGTTTGCATGGCCATACGTAAAGCACGCTTACCATCTGCATCGACTGTAACACCAATAATTCTACCAGGAATTAATCGTTTGTACTCTTCCTTACAGGCAAAATATCCAGCATGCGGCCCACCAAAACCCAATGGAATTCCGAATCTTTGCGTGGTTCCAACGGCAACATCAGCTCCCATTTCAGCAGGAGATTTTAACATCGCCAAGCTTAAAATATCCGCTGCAGTGACAACTTTAATTTCTTTTGCATGCGCAGTCTCAATAAAATTCGTATAATCGTAAATACTACCATTTTTTGCAGGATACTGCACAATAGCACCAAAAAAGTTCTCGGTAAATTTTATTTCTTGATGCTTACCAATAACCAATTCGATACCTAAAGGTGTAGATCGGGTTTTTAAAATATCGATAGTTTGTGGTAAGACTTCTTCAGAAACAAAAAACTGATTTGATTCTGCTTTTTTCTGATCTCTACTTCGAGCATGATATAACATGATCATTGCTTCGGCTGCTGCCGTTCCTTCATCTAAAAGAGATGAATTGGCTATTGGCAAACCTGTCAAGTCGCAAATAACAGTTTGATAATTTAACAAAGCCTCTAATCTTCCTTGTGAAATTTCGGCCTGATATGGAGTATATGAAGTATACCAACTCGGATTTTCAAAAATATTTCTTTGAATTACTGCAGGTAAAATTGTTGCATGATACCCTAAGCCAATATATGTTTTGAAGAGTTTATTTTTATTACCTAGCTTTTGAATATGAGAAGCAAACTCATATTCGCTGATAGCTTCTGGCAAATTTAAAGTGTTTTTTAAGCGAATATCATTAGGTATAGTATTGTTAATTAACTCATCTAATGATTTTACCCCAATGGTTTGTAACATTTCTTGAATCCGATTTTCACGCGGACCTATGTGACGTAAAACGAAAGAATCTGTTTGCATAATTATCTGAATTTATGGAGTACAAAAGTACGTTTTTTATATCAAAACATTTAAAATTTATTTTGGAATAAAAAGGTTTAAAAAATCTATTTTTATAAAAATTTAATTCCTTAATGAAGCTCTTTAAAAGAATTTTCGACTTTTATATTTTTAGCAATATTCATGTCGCTTTGGCAGCATTTTGCTTGGTGAAAATTACTTTAATGTATTTCGGGATACAGGAATATTCTAGTGCTTTATTCGTGTTTTTTTCCACTATTTTATCCTATAATTTTATTCGATATTTTAATATTTCCAAACTGGAAACAAAAACATCGCACTGGATTAAAACGCATCACAAAAGTTTAGTTTTGTTGAATGGACTAAGTTTTATTGGTTTTGTATACTTCATTTTTAGTCTGCGTTTGGAATCAATCGTCTTATTGATTCCGTTTTTCTTTGCTACCATTTTTTATATAGTACCAATGTATCCAGCTCATAAAAATCTGCGAAGTATTGCCACTTTAAAACTGTTTTTAATTGCCTTTGCATGGGCTGGAGTAACCGTTCTTTTTCCAATAGTTCAAAACGAAGCGTATTTTTCAAATGTAGTTTGGGTTTTATTTTTACAACGGTTTTTGATTATTTTGGCAATCACGATTCCTTTTGATTTAAGAGATCTCAATTACGACAAAATAGACTTAAAAACACTCCCACAACTGATCGGTATCAAAAAATCGAAATACATCGGGATTTTTGCTGTAATCCTATTTTTCACTTTTAGCTTTTTTTATCAGAATCAAACGAATCAAATATTGATTAACCTAACAATTAGCCTTGTATCAGTAGTCGCGTTATATTATTCTAGCGAAAATCAAAGTAAATACTACAGTAGTTTTTGGGTGGAAGGAATTCCGATTTTATGGTTTTTACTCTGGCAACTTATTGCTCTTTAGCGTATTTTCAAGAACCATAATATCAACATTCTTTTCGTTCCATAATTTGGTAACATCAGCAGGTACTGGTGTAAAAACATAGGTAAAAGAGCTCAAGATAATATCTTCATCTCCATCGTTATCAATATCACCTGAATCTAGTAAAAACCATCTTCCAAATGTAGATTCCTTAAAAGTATAAGGTTCAAAAGCAAAGGTATTCTTATCTTTTGTTTCTAGATAAACAAAAGCAAATTCGGGTTTGTTTTCATAATCCGGAAAGGTAGAAATCAATGCAAAATCAGTATCTCCATCTTGATCAAAATCTCTGGCAAGCAATCTTGTTGTTCCGTTTAAGGAATAAAAATATTTTTCCACGAAAGTGTTATCTCCATTATTGATATGAATTCTCATGCCGTGATACGGCTTTTGAACATAGGTCTTATCTGCGTTATCACCATTTACCGTAATGATATCATCATAGCCATCACCGTTAAAATCAAGTAATTCAAACCAACTACTACCGTAAATTGGTGGAAAACGAAGTACCTTTTCAGCAGTAAATTGTAAGCTATCTTTTTGATATAGAATGGTTATTGTTTCATCGCCTTGTGAGGTCAATGCGATTAAATCGTCTTTGCCATCCTTATTCATATCTTTTGCCAAAACAAGAATGGTTCCAGGTTGATTTAACAAAATTCTTTTCTGGTAATTAATTCCATCTTTTTTATCAAATAAAGACAAAACACCTGTAAAATTACCAAACTCACTAATAACTAGTTCATCCGTACCATCCTTATTCAAATCAGTTACTAAAGTGTTTACAGGTCTATGTAAAACATCCAGAAGCTCTTCTTGTCTACCATCATTAATGGTAATAATTTTACCCGAAGATAATTCTGACGGATCTAGTCTACCAATCGCAGTGACATATTCCGTTGCCCCTTTAGTGCTATACCCAACCACAGCACTTGGAAATTGACGAGAAGATGTAGTTTTCTTTTGATCAAAATCATAAGTAGAAAGATTCCCCATCAAATCACCTGTCCATAATTTTTTCTCTTTTTTGTCATACTCCAAAAAAGTAATTACAGAACCTTGAATAGTATCTAACGTAATTGGTTTCGGAATAAATTGAGTAAGCGGCTTACTTGTGTTTGAGTAAGGAGTAAAAGTCAACGAATCAGGAGCTAAATCAAGAATATAATTTTTTAGTAAAGACCAATCTTCTTTTGACAAAATAGGTACTGCAGGATAAATTCCAGCATCATGAATCTTCTGCATTTCTTCATATTGCAAATCCTTCAAAGGATTGTAATCTCCATCTTTGATTCCCATTCTCGCAGCCATATCCGGCAGTAGTTTGGTAGCCCAAATTTCTTTCGGTAAATCATCAATAGCTGGCAGCATATGACAACTAGCACAATAGGCTTGGTATAAAAAAACTTGTCTTTCTTTTTTCTCTTTTTCTTTAGAACAAGAAAAAATAAAAAAAATGGATAAAAAAAAGGCTATTTTTACTAGTATTGAAAATATGCTCTTTTTTTTATCCATTCTTAACTTGGATTTACCATCCAATTATTTTAATTAAGATTCTAATTAATCACGAATCTAACCAATAAATTTCGATAACTTTTTTTTCTCTTCATCTGCCAAAGCCGAATCAATCAAAATTCTACCGCTATGCTCATCCGTAATAATTTTTTTACGAGCAGCAATTTCAACTTGACGTTGTGGTGGAATTGTAAAGAATGAACCACCCGAAGCTCCTCTTTCGATTGTAACAACAGCCAATCCGTTTCTTACATTTGATCTAATTTTTTCGTAAGCTTTCAACAACCTTTCATCTATTAAATCACCAAATTCCTTTGATTTTTTAATTAAAAGAGTCTCTTCTTTTTGAGTTTCTTCCATGATCGCATCCAATTCACCTTGTTTGTGTTTCAAATGCGTTTCTTTCTCTTTAATTTTTTCTTTTGCAGCAACAATTATCTCATTTTTTTGAGTAATTTTCACTTGCAATTCTTTAATATGCTTTTCTGCCAATTCAATTTCTAAATCTTGATATTCAATTTCTTTTGTTAAAGAATCAAATTCACGATTATTACGAACATTTTTTTGTTGCTCTGTATATTTTTTAGAAAGTGACTTAGACTCGTCGATATTATTTTTCTTATTAGCGATTGAAGTTTCGAAATTTTCAACATCTGTATTAAAATTTGATAATCTCGTTTTTAACCCTTCTATTTCATCTTCTAAGTCTTTTACTTCCAAGGGTAATTCACCACGTGTATTTTTTATCTCATCTATTCTTGAATCGATAAGTTGTAAATCGTATAAAGCTCTTAATTTTTCTTCAACGGTAACTTCTTTCTTCTTTGCCATCTTTATAAATAATTGATCGGATTTGATCGGATTTGTATTATTTTCTGATAAAATGATTGCAAAATTAGTGATTTTTTTCGTAAGATAATCTACTAAAAGATTTTTTGTGAACTGTTCGCTTTCATAATGCCCTATATCGACTAATATAACCTCATTTTCAGCTTGATAAAAATCATGGTATTTTAAATCGGCTGTCAGATATATATCTGCTTTTTCTTTTTTTGCTACGCTAATTGCGAAGCTGCCGGAACCTCCTAACACTGCCACCTTTTTAATTTTTTTATCGCTTAAAGCGGAATGCCTTAATGCTTTTAAATGAAACTTTTTCTTAATTGTTTGAAGAAATTCTTTAGCGTCAACCGGATTTTCCAATTCACCAACCATTCCCATTCCGATATGTTGATGCACATTGTCTAACGAAATTATTTCATAAGCCACTTCTTCGTACGGATGGGTTTCAAAAAGTGTTTTTAAAATTTTATTTTCAAGATGCTTCTCAAAAATCACACTTATCTTCGTTTCAGGTTCTCTATGCAAAGCTCCTTTTTCTCCTATAGTTGGATTCGAAGTCTCATTTCCGCGAAAGGTTCCAACACCTTCCATATTAAAACTACAACTATCATAATTACCAATATTTCCTGCTCCTGCTTTAAAAAGTGCTTCTCGCAAAACATCTGCATCTTTAATCGGAACATAGGTGGCCATTTTTTTTATATTTCCACTTTGAGGAAGTAAAACTTTTTTGTTTTTCAATCCGATTATTTCACACATTTTAGCAGATACTCCGTAAAAAGAATTATCGAGAGCGGTGTGAATGGCATAAATTGCAATATTATTTTGAATGGCTTTAACAACTACTCGTTCTACATAACTAGCACCAGTAAACTTCTTTAATCCTTTAAAAACAATCGGATGAAAACTGACAATTAAATTGCATTTTTTTTCAATGGCCTCGTCAAGAGTAATTTCTAACGTATCCAAGGCAACTAAAATACCAGTAACATCGGCATTACTATTTCCTACAAGCAATCCTACATTATCAAAATCTTCTGCGTAAGCTAGAGGAGCTAATTCTTCTAAAATATTGGCAACTTCTTTTATTTTCATCAGGTAATTTTTCGACTATTTTTCGTAAATTTCAATAATATTTTCTCCGGTAGACTTACGATAACCTCGATACATTCCTTCTGTATTGAAATCCCATGCAATGTTTCCGTTTTTATCTAAACCAATCATTCCTCCATCTCCGCCCAAACTATCAATTTCTACATGAATGACTTGTTTTAGAGCATCTTGAAGACTCATATCTTTAAACTGCATCAAATTGGAAGTTTGATGGGCAGCAAGAGTACGCATAAAATACTCACCAGTTCCGGTACAAGAAATTCCACATGTTTTGTTATTGGCATAGGTTCCCGCACCAATAATTGGAGAGTCTCCAATTCTTCCAAATTTTTTGTTCGTCATTCCTCCTGTAGAAGTTCCAGCTACAATGTTATGCTCCTTATCAATAGCAACACAACCAACTGTTCCATATTGATGATTATCAATCAATTCAATGTTTTTTATTTCTTTTTCAAGGAACGCTTGTTCTTTGCCTTGCGCTTTAAGTAATTGTTGTTGGCGTTTTTCGGTTAAAAAATAGGATTCTTCTTCCATTTTTAACTGATGTTGTTTCGCAAAATCTTCTGCTCCCTTACCGGATAAAAGTATATGCCTTGTGCTATCTTTTACCAGAATAGCCGCATTAATAGGATTTCTAATATGTGAAACTCCGGCAACTGCACCAGCATTTAAGGTTTTTCCATCCATAATCGAAGCGTCCATTTCTTGTTTGCCCAAACTATTTAAAACAGCACCTTTTCCTGCATTAAACAATGGGGAATCTTCCATGACATTAATCGTTTTTTGCACTGCTTCTTGCGCTGAGCCTCCTTTTTCTAAAATTGCATAACCAACATCTAAGGCTTCTTGTAATTTTTCTCGATACGCTTCTTCTTGCGCACCGGTCATGTTTTCTTTTTTTATAGTTCCTGCACCGCCGTGAATCACTAGTGCAAAGGGAATTTCTTGGATGGAAGATTCAATATCATTAATCAACTCAATCTTTTCTTGAGGTTTTTGAATACAACTAAACCCAATAATAAGTAACGCAAAAATGCAGATTAGTTTAAGAAAGGTCGACTTAGTCATTATCGAATTTTTAGAATAAGCTAATTTACTTTAAAAAATCGAAGAAGAAAATAATCTCTTTAAAAAGGTCATAAAGAATTTCTAGAAACCAACTATGCTTGAGAAAGAGCTATGGAAGTTTATTCTATACAATAGAATTGATGGTAGTAAAAAGAAATAGGGAAATCCGATTATCTCAAATTTCCCTAGTAGTATTTTATTTTCGAACAGATTTTATAATTTCTAAAGCAGCTTTAACATCTTGCTCTAGTTTTTTATAATCTTTGTTTGCTAAAATATCTTTGGAGATTAATTGTGATCCCATCCCAACGCAAGTTACACCTGCATCAAACCAGCCTTTCAAGTTTTCTTTTGTTGGAGAAACCCCTCCTGTTGGCATAATACTTGTCCACGGTTGTGGCCCTTTTATTCCTTTTACAAAATTTGGTCCATAAATATCTCCAGGGAATAACTTTACGACTTCACAGCCTAATTCTTCCGCTCTAGCAATTTCGGTTAAAGTTCCACAGCCTGGTGACCATAATACTTTTCTACGGTTACAAACAATGGCTATATCTTCACGAAGTACAGGAGTAACAATAAAATTTGCTCCTAAAGACATAAAACGAGAAGCTGCTGCTGCATCGGTAACCGAACCAACTCCCATTACCATTCCTGGCAATTCGGCAATAGCGTATTTGGTTAGTTCGCCAAAAACTTCATGGGCAAAATCTCCACGTGCCGTGAACTCCATCAGTCTCGCTCCACCATCATAACAGGCTTTTAACACTTTTTTACTTACTTCGATATCTTTATTGTAAAACAAGGGAACCATACCGGTTTCTTGCATAATACTCGCTACTTCTATTCTTGAAAATTGAGACATTTTTTATTTATTTAAAATTTTATTAAAATCGTAATCACTAGGGTTATCTAGGTATTTTTTCGCAGCTTCATAATCGGCTTCTTCAATAAAATGAAGATTTTGGAAGCAAAGTTCGGCAAATTCTGATTGAATATCTACCAATCGTGGTTGAATTTTACCATTTTTATCTTGTAAATCAGATAAATACATCGGTGTTATATCTCCTCTAGAATTAGCAGAAACCAAACAGCCGCTTTTACCTTGATCAAATAATTTCTTAACGCCCATCCCTAAAAGAGTGCAAAGAGTCAAATCAAATCCTATAGGTCTACAACATCTCAATTCATAACCCAATTCTACCGGTCGACTTTTAATGTTTATTCCTAGTTCTTTTAATTTTATTTGCACCAACATATTAAAAATATGCGATTTACTCACATTACCTAATTCCGGATGACCGTGATCATCGTAAGTGAAATTTATTCCAATCTTATCGAGTTCACTATTAGATAAATTATGGAATACACCTTCACTTATCATGGCAACTCCATAATTGATACCGATAATTTTTCTTTTGATGATGGATGAAATTACCAAACGAACCACTTTATCTACAGTAAGTTCAGTTTTGTTAAACATTTCAGGAATTACCATCATTGGAAAATGGCAACTTGTGGCAATTCCAAATGCCAAATGCCCGGCAGATCTTCCCATGGCCGACATTACAAACCAATTTTGGCTCGTTCTGGCATCTTCATAAGTTGTGTTCGCAATGCGAACGCCCTCATCTTTAGCAGAATGAAAACCAAATGTTGGATTTCTGTCCGGTAAGGGCAAGTCATTATCGATGGTTTTCGGAACATGAATATTTGAAATGAAAATATTTTCCTTTTCTAAATAAGCTCTTATTCTATTAGCCGTTGATGCAGTGTCATCACCACCAATACTCACTAATAATTTCACATTATTATCGGTAAATAATTTGGTATTAAGTTTCTCGTCACGCGGTTTAAACCGGCTCATGATAAGGGTTGAACCTCCACGACTGAAAATCATATCTGCCAAATCAAAATCAATTGGCTTAATTCTCGGCTCGGTTGAAAACAAACCTTTAAAGCCTTCATGCAAACCCAAGACTTCATAACCGTCTTTTAAAAATGCCTTCGAAACGGTACTTATAACAGAATTTATTCCGGGGGCAGGTCCGCCTCCACAGATAATAAGAATACTTTTTTTTGAAGTTGTATTCGTTGAGTTCACTTTTTCTAGGTTATTAATTTTGGTGTAAATTGAATCCTAATTTTATAATGAAATTCCTGCATTCTCAGGAATAACTTTTAGTTTTGAATTTTAAAATGAATGTTGCGCCAAACTCCTTCAGCGCAACATTCTACAATTAACTCAAAACTAATCTATTGTTATCGGGCAACTCTACCAGAGGCATCTCCACCCATTAATTTTTTAACTTCATCTATTGTTGATAAATTGGCATCGCCTTTAATGGTGTGTTTTAAACAAGAAGCAGCTACCGCAAAATCTAATGCTTTTTGGTCATCTCCTTTATATTCTAACAGTCCATAAATTAATCCTCCCATAAATGAATCACCTCCACCTACTCTATCAACAATATCCGTTATTTGATATTGTGCAGATTCAAATAAGGTTTTGCCATCATATAAAACACCAGCCCAAGTATTATGGGAAGCTGAGATAGAACCTCTTAATGTTGTAATTACTTTTTTAGCACGAGGGAATTTTTTTAACATTTGATCACAAACAGATAAAAATACTTCTCCTTTAACATGTTCTCCTTGAGTTGTAATATCTAATCCTTCCGGTTTAATACCAAAGTGCTTTTCGGCATCTTCTTCATTACCTAAAATGATATCGCAATACGATGTTAATTCAGTCATAATTGCTTCTCTATCACCTCCATATTTCCATAATTTTTGACGATAGTTCAAATCTGTAGAAATGGTAAGCCCTAATTCACTCGCAACCTTTACAGCTTCTAAACAAGCATCTGCAGCACCTTGAGAAATTGCTGGAGTAATACCTGTCCAATGAAACCAAGTAGCACCATCAAAAACCTTTTTCCAATCAATCATTCCTGGTTTAATTTCAGCTATAGCAGAATGTTGTCTATCATAGACTACTTTACTACCTCTATTCACAGCACCTGTTTCTAAAAAGTAAATCCCTAATCGATCTCCACCCCAAATAATATTCTCACAGTTTACACCTCTTTTACGCATTTCCATCATGGCACATTCGCCAATATCATTTTTTGGCAAACGGGTGACAAAATCTACAGGAACACCATAATTAGCTAAGGAAACTGCAACGTTAGATTCCCCACCTCCATAGATAACATCAAAAGAGTTTGCCTGAGAAAATCTTAAAAACCCATGTGGAGCCAATCTTAACATGATCTCTCCGAATGTTATAACTTTTTTCATTTTTATTATTTATTTAAATCCATTTATTATTCCTAATTAAAAAAAACGCAACTACTAAAAATCACTAATATAATTGTTCTAATTAAGGAGTTTAAAAATTCGAATACGCTAATTAAAATATAAAATACTATTGTTATTAAAGTTCCATAAAATGAAGACTTAATCTATAAGACAAGTCTTCATAAAGATATTTTAATTTTAGATTCCTAAAGCTTGACCACCACCAATTTGGATAGTTTCTACTGTCTACTGTTATGAAACCGATTTTTACTGATATTAAAAGAAAAAATCATTTGAAATAAGTTAACAATTCCACTTTTTTAGAGGCGGAAACACTCAGCTCTTTACCATTAGACAAAGATATCGTGCCACCTTTCCCTTTTTTATACGATGTTATATAAGATACATTAACTAAATAAGATTTATGGATTCTTGCAAATCCGTTATCTTTTAAAATAGTTTCAAAATACTTTAATGTTTTACTGACTAATTTTATATGCTTATTTTCTAAAAAAATCTCGGTGTAATTGTCATCTGCCTTGCAGTACATAATATCTTTTATTGCCAATATTTCAAATCCGTCTTGGGTTGGTATCGTGATTATTCCATCATTTATTCTTGTTTTTGGCACTAAAACTTCGTTTTGCCATTCGACTTCTTTACTTTTTATTTTTGTGACATAATCAACAGCTTTGATAAGTTCATCAATAGAAATTGGTTTCAGCAAATAATAACTTGCATGATTATTCAAAGCTTCAATAGCATATTGGTTGTAAGCAGTAACAAAAACAACTTCAAAATTGGTATCTTCTAATTTCTCCAACAAATCAAAACCACTTCCATAAGGCATTTCAACGTCGAGAAAAACCAAGTCTAAATGGTTATTTCTGATGAGTACCAAAGCTTCATCAATATTTGATGCCTCGCCAATTATTTCAATTGTTGGGCAATATTTTTCGAGGTAATTTTTTAAGATTTCTCTACTGGTTTGCTCGTCTTCTACTATGATCGTTTTTAATTGCATGTCAATTTGAAATCGTTGCTTTGTCTCTTTGTCCTTTATTTTAGATTATTCTTAATCACCATGTTCATTACCCTTTAAAATTTTCCTATTTCTACTTTTCTCAATCTCTTTTTAAAGTCAAAACAATCTTTGTTCCTGTTTTATCATCATACATATCTTCTATAAAAACATCAACTTTATCTTTATACATTTCATTTAAAATTTTGATTCGTTGTTTGATATTTTGCATGCCTTTTGACTTTTGCTTTTTTTGATATTCTGTTTTTAAGGCTTTTGATTTTTCCCTACCAATTCCATTATCAGAAATTTCGATTCTAATTGTTTCTTCATCAACCTTAGATAAACTCACTTTTAAAAAACCTTTTTCTTTTTTGTATCGTAATCCGTGCCAAACCGCATTTTCTACATACGGTTGCAAAAGCATTGGCGGAATTTGAAACTGTCCTTGGTCAATGTTTTTATCAACAATTAGTTCATAATCAAATTTATCTTGAAATCGCGAGTGTTCTAATTTTAAATAGAGTTCTAACAGTTCTATTTCTTTTTCTAATGCAATAAAATCTTCCTCAGAATTATTTAATACACTTCTCATTAAAGTAGAAAAATCTGTTAAATATCTATTCGCAGTTCGTTCGTCATTTTGTGCGATAAAACTGTTTACAGAGTTCAAGGCATTAAATATAAAATGAGGATTCATTTGAGTTCTTAAGGACTTTAAAGCCAATAAATTATTTGCGAATTTCTTTTGTTTATTGCTACGTATCATCCAAAACAAAGAAAATAATAACAACACCAATCCGCTCAGCAAGGCATAAATAATCAGTTTTTGCCGTCGGTCATTTTCTAAAGTCAGTTGATTTTCTGTTTGGTATAATTGAAACTTACTTTCCGAAAGTTCTCTATCTTTTTCCAAGCTTGTTATTCTATTTTGTTTTTCAGACAAATCTCTATTCAGAGCTACGACAGCATTGATCTCATCTTCTTTCTGTTGGTATAATTTATCTACAATCGCAACATATTGCCTGTAATTACTCAAGGCTTTACTGTCATCGCCTAATGTGGCATAGGCTTCTGACAACCTTTGAACCGCATCTTTTTGCGTTAAAATATCAGAACTATTTTCTGCTTCTGCAGCACTTTCTTCCAACATAGGTATTGCCTCTACATAATTCTTTTGTTTTAGTAAGGCATTACCCAAATCATATTTCACTTTTGGCTTACTAATTCCAGCTTCTTCATCCTCCATTACAACTTCATTCAACTCGGCTTCCTCTATGTTTTTTAAGGTTATTTTTCGTTGTTGAACTTCTTTGTCAATATTATTATTTCTACTATAAAACTCTGCTGCATTTTGACTTTGGATTGCCGATTTCTCGGAATTACCTTTTGCAGCATTAACTTGCGGCTGCAACAAAAAACCTTCCGCTTTTGCAATTTGACCTGTTGCCTCTAAAACAGCAGAAATTTTAATATTCAAATCGGTTATTTTTGTATTTTTTTGACCTGATTTAGCCAAATTCAAAGCTTTTTGATATTGGCTTAAAGCCAATTGGTATTCTTTAATTTTGAAATTAATATCTCCCAAACCTTCATGAATTTCTATTTTTTGATCGTTGGAAATACTACCACTATTTAAGATAGACTCGTATTTATTTTTGCTATTTTCATATTCTTTATTCCTTAAATAAGCGCGAGCCAATTTGATTTCTATCGCACTATTCTTTTCATTTTCGGTTGCAATTTTATAATTGCTTACTGCAAGATCATATTGTTGCAAGTTCATATAGACATCTCCCAAAACGGCATACGATTGCGCTAGCTGGTCTTTATTATTGTTATCAACTTGAAGTAAAGCGGCACTAATAAAATTGATGCTTTTGATAGGGTTTTTTCTATTATAGAATGTAGCAGAATCTATAAATTGTTGAAAATTTGCAGAATTATCCGATTCTCTACTTTTATAAAACGACACTTTCTTGCTCCCCTTAGATTCAAACTGCCCAGATTCGTCCTCTATTCTATAATAAATACTACCATTTAGGCGGTAAGTTTTGATGAACTTGCCGTTTTTGCGCAACTCAATGATATCGCCATTCTTGGCATCTATAGAAAACACTCCATCCGAATTGGTTGTGGTTCTTAACCCTTTGTTTTTTACAAGTATTGTAATCCCGTCTAACGGATTACCATTTTCATCGGTTAACCTATCAGAATAAATCTTATTCGGAATATTTAAATTATCATTTTCTTGTGCAGTTACTTTTATGATAATCGCAAAAAAAATCAACAGTACTATGTATAATTTTCCTTTCATCAGGTGCTTATAATTTTGTAAATCTACATATTAAATTGGTTTAATAAAATTGCGATTTGCTAATATTTATTTTTTAAACGCCTAAAGTGATGTAAAAAAACAGCACTTACTTTTTCGCATGAGGTCTTAACTCACCGAAACGACCATTTCACTCATTTAGAGTTTTTTCAAGATTTTCTTCGATCTACTTTTACCTTGAATTTAAAACTAAAAATTATGAAATCTTCAAAGAAAAATCAAAAGCAACTAAACAATAAAAATAAGGTTGCGCGTAAAAATTTAGCAATAATTTTAATGTTGTTCATGGCGCTACAAAGTTTTGTAGCTCTTGCCAACGAACCGCAACCGGATAAAAAGAACACAATTAAGGTTGCCTTATTGTTAGATACCAGTAATTCTATGGATGGGCTAATAAATCAAGCAAAAACACAACTATGGGAAATTATTAATGAACTATCCTATGCCAAATGCGAAAATGAAAACCCAGATCTAAAAATCGCCTTGTATGAATATGGTAATGATAATTTATCTTCAAAAGAAGGTTATATCCGACAAGTAATTGGTTTTAGCTCTGATTTAGATGAAATCTCGGAAAAACTATTTTCTCTTAAAACCAATGGTGGAAATGAGTTTTGTGGTGAAGTAATTTTGACATCACTAAAACAATTGGATTGGGGTAATAACAAGAAGGACTTGAAAATTATTTTTATCGCCGGAAATGAGCCTTTCACACAAGGAAAAATAAATTATAAAGACGCTGCAGCTCAAGCGAATGAACAAAATGTCACTGTAAATACCATCTTTTGTGGCAATTATGAAAACGGAATTTCAGGTATGTGGAAAGATGGGGCTAAATTGACTAATGGTGACTATATGACCATTGACCATAACCAAAAAATAGTACATATTGCTTCACCTTATGATGATATTATTATTCAACTTAACAGACAACTTAACGACACCTACATTTATTATGGAAGTGCAGGAAAAAGCAAAATGCAAAATCAAGGAGTTCAAGATGCCAATGCTGCTGAATTAGATGAAGTAGTAGTTGTAAAAAGAGCAGTAAGCAAAAGCTCAAGAGTTTATAAGAATTCTACATGGGATTTGGTCGATGCTGAAAAAGAAAAAGATTTTGGTTATGATAAATTAGATAAAAAAACATTACCAGAAGAGTTAAGAAATAAATCAACAGAAGAACTAAAAGTTTATGTTGCAGAACAAAGTAAGAAACGTTCTGAAATTCAAGAAAAAATTCAGGAATTGAATACGAAAAGAAACAAATATGTATCCGAAAAACAAAAAGGCAATAGTAAAGGATTAGATAATGTTATGGTAGAAGCGATTAAAAGACAAGCAAAAGAGAAAAATTATGTGTGGTAAAAATTTAATAATAGCATCAGTATCCTTAGTGATACTGATGTTTTCTTGCAAACAAACGGGTAATGAAATTATAAGTAATGAATTTAAAATTACCCAAGAAACAAGCGAAAACGCGAAAAAAAATTCTGGATTTAATATAAATTTACCTGTTGCTATTGATAGTTCAGCATATATAGTATTTTCTATTAATAAAAACAAAATTGAAAAAAGTGACGAAAAAATATCCTACCGAAAGAGTTATGATTATTTTGTAGATAATTTAATTTTTCAACATAAAGAAACGGGCGAAACCCAGATTTTAACCAAGAAAAAAGTTACGTTAAAATCCTACGAACAATTATATACCAAAGCTAGAATCCCCGAAAAAATAATGGTCTATGAAGTTATTGACACATTTCCAAAAAATGAGGATGAGCAGATATATTCATCTCTGTATTTAGGCACAAATGATGGTAAAACCTTTAAAAAAATCACTCAATCAAATGAAGGTTTGACCCATTGGATTTATCTCCCTGAAACAAAAAAAATCTATTTTAAAACTGTTAGTCACGCCAATAAAAATAATAGTAAAGACGACAATATTTATGAAGACAAAATATATTCAGTATCCATTGAAAATTATTCTGTAAAACAATTATTAACAAAAGAACTTGACCAATTAAAATAATTTGATCAAAAAAAGGCAGCCGTTTAGCTGCCTTTTTTAATGCAATTTTCGTTATTTTCTCCAATCATGATAAGTAACCCTGAAAAAGTGCCAAGCAATTTATTTAATACAATTTAGGCAAAAGGAATAGGCTCTTGAGTAGTCACATTTTTAAATAAATACTGGTATTTTGAGCATAAATAATTGATCCAAAATCCAGCATAAAAAATTGTCTTAACGTTTGGTTTGTGTCATATTATCGGCAACAACAATAATGAAATCAGCAATGGTTTCTTTTTCTTCATCGGTCATTTTTTTCCATTCTGAAGTTGTAACCGTTGTCACGGATTTAATTTTCAACCCAGACTTGTTTTTTTTCACCCACCAAATAATTCCTTGATCATAATTCGAATGGTAAGAGCCATTAAAATGAAAAAGAAAATCTCCTTTTTTATAATTTTTCAAGGCAAAATATGCCATTGTAGCATCTTTTGCGGCTTGTGCTGTTTGAATATTTAGCATATTTGGTGGCACATGCCCACCCATTTGATCGGCCATTTCGGCATAGGATTTAACTGAAGGGTCAAAATATTTTTTCAAATTGGGGCTTATCATTGCCAAACCTTCCGGACTTATTTCATTCAATGCATCTATGCCTTTTTTATTGATCATGGATGCATATCTTCTTGGAATATTCGTTGCGATGAATCGGAGATTATTTTCTTTAGCAAACTCCACTATTGGTTTATAATCGGTTTCGTAATTACCCCAAAGCTGCGTTAATTCAGGCATCATTTTATCTTCTTCATAAAAACCGGCAAGATATTCGTTCAAAACCAATTGATTACCATTTTCAAACATTTCGGCACCGAAAAAGAGTTTATCCTTTTTTATGTCAAAAAAACTTTTCGCCATTTCAATTTGTAACCAATGTGAAATTGGATTTGTGTGATATTCCCCGAAAAAAATCATATCACTTTTCGACAAATCTTTAATCATCGAATTGTATGATGTGATTTTACCTTTGCGATTATATAACTCGTAAGCAGGCTTATCTTGTGCAAAGTTGACTTGAAAAAACAAAGTGAACACGAGTAAAGTTAAAAGATTTTTATTCATAATAAAATTTAAATTTTTGTTGAAAAAAAGCAAGAAAATAAATGTTTCACTTTTGGCATTAACATGTATAAAGGTTTTAAAATATCTAAAAAAGTAAAACTAAAAATTGGATTAAAGCTCGCTGTTTTAGATTAATATTTTGCAAATATAAAAAAATGTAATTGAAACCACCTTCTTAACAGTTTTGTCAGCAGATCTAAAAAAATTCTTTAAAGGGTATTGTATAAAATTGTATTTTTAAGTCAATTATGCAAATTAATGTCGACTTATTCTAATAAAACCATATTAACACCATGAAAAACAGCTATTTTACTATTTTGTTACTTATCGCTTTAAATTTAATAGCTTGTTCAAGCTCTCAAAGTTTCAACAGTTTTTATCAGCGACATAAAGCGGATACCAATGTGAGTTCATTTCAAGTGCCTAGTTATTTGAAATCAATTTTAAGAAATGCTTCTCCGGAGATGAATGATTTGGTAAAAAACGTAAGAGATTTTAAAACCATTAGTTTTCGAGATTGTTCTGCCTTGCAAAGTGAAGAAATAAATAATGAAATTAATTTTATCACCAAAAATTACAAGGATATGATTCGTAATAATTCTGAGGAAGGTAACACCTTGATTGCTGTAAAAGAAAAAGGAGATATTATTAAAGAAGTAATTATTCATAAAAGCTCTAATAACAATCATAAAATTCTTTTCTTAAAAGGCAATTTTGATCCGGAAAGAATTAAGCAATTAGCCGCAAATAACGAGCTTGAAAACATTGGAGGATAGTTGTTTAAAAACAAATCTGTAATTCGTTACTGAATTTCAGATAAGTATAACTAATTTTGCAGCGTTTTAAAAAAAAAGCAATGAAATCCTTTGAGGCTCTAAAATTAAATAAATCTCTTTTAAAAGCTTTAAGCGATTTAAACTTTGAAACGCCAACACCTATACAGGCTAAGGCATTACCTTCAATACTTTCAGGAAGGGATATTGTTGGTTTAGCGCAAACTGGTACCGGAAAGACCTTTGCCTATTTACTACCTATACTCAATCAATTAAAATATTCAGATCAAACGCAGCCACGGGTTTTGATTTTAGTTCCGACTCGTGAATTGGTTTTACAAGTAGTTCAAGCTGCCAAAAGTTTAACTGCCTATCAAAATGTAAGAATTGATGGTGTTTTTGGTGGTTTTAACATTAATACACATCGCCAAATTGTGGCAGATGGCTTAGATATTTTAGTTGCGACACCTGGCAGGTTATATGATTTAGCCCTTTCGGGAGTTTTACGGTTAACTTCCATTCAAAAATTGGTAATCGATGAAGTAGATGAAATGTTATTCGTTGGTTTTCGAGCGCAATTGATTAATATTTTGGATATTCTTCCGCAAAAGCGACAAAATATTCTATTTTCTGCTACACTTACCGAGGAAGTGGACGCAATAATTAAAGACTTTTTTAAGAGTCCTAAAAAAATAGAAATTGTTCCGGTGGGAACTCCTTTAGAAAAAATCGTTCAAAAAGGATACCCTTTACCTAATTACAACACTAAAGTTAATTTCTTAAAAAGCTTATTGCATAAAAAAGATTTTAAAAAAGTATTGGTTTTTGTAAAAAATAAAAGAATTGCCGATAGACTTTTTGAAAACTTACAAGAAGATTTTGCAGAAGAAGTTAATGTAATTCACTCGAATAAATCACAAAATTTTCGATTTAATTCTATCGATCAATTTCAAGACGGAACACATCGAATTTTAATTGCTACCGATATTGTTTCTCGGGGTATGGATATTCAAGGAATTTCACATGTCATTAATTTTGACACTCCTGATGTACCCGAACAATATATTCACAGAATCGGACGAACAGGTAGAGCAAAAAAGAAAGGAAATTCTATCATATTTTTTACGAAAAGTGAGGAAGAATCTATTTTAGAAATTGAAATATTGATGCTAACTGAAATTCCACAATTTTCTTTACCAAAAAGCATTAAAATTTCAAAAGTTTTAATGCCAGAAGAGCAAGATAGAATAGTAGAAAAAGAAATTGTCAAAAAACTCTCAGCAGAATTCATTCCAGGAGCATCTTATCATGAGAAAAGTGAGAAAAATAAAAAAGTGAATTTAGGCGGGAAATATAAACGCGAAATAAAGAAAAAATACAAAAAACCAAAAACTCGTCCGCCAAAACAAAAAGGTAAAAAATAGCTAATTTCTTTACTTTTTTAATCAACTCATCTTTTAGACTTGCACTATTTTTAAGCATGAAACACCTTATATTCTTAATTTTACTATGTATAAATCTGAGCTTTGTGAAAGCACAAGTTCTTAATGTTGAAAATTTGCGCAGTGAAAAAGACAGTACCGGTTTTTCAGGTTCTATAGCGCTAAATATCGACCTTATTAAAAATACCAAAAATATTTTCTCATTCGGTAACACCAATTATATTCAATACAAAAAGGATAGGCATTTACTATTTTTCATAAGTGATATTGCATTTAAAAAAGTAGATGACGACGCTATTGTAGACCGCGGGTCATACCATTTGCGCTATAATTATAAATGGAACGAATGGCTAACTTTTGAGGCTTTCGGTCAATCTTACAACAATTCCATTTCAAAAATTGATAAACGGCAATTAATCGGAGCCGGGCCTCGTTTTAAACTCTTAGAAAAAGAAACATATAAAATGATTTTAGGTACGATTTTCATGTATGAATATGAAAAGGAAAATAATGATGTACCAATCCATCATAATGATTACAGATTGAGTACTTATTTTACGTTTACTTATTTTCCAACAGACAATTTAACTTTCAAATCTACTACTTTTTTTCAGCCTCGCCTTGATCAATTTAATGATTACAGAATAAATAGTTATAATTCTCTTACAGTAAAATTAATTGAAAAATTAGCCTTGAGTATTACCTATGTTTTGAGTTACGATACCTACCCTGCATTGACAATACCCAATACACAATATGAATTATTAAATGGAATTGTTTACACTTTCGATTAGTTACAATGAACGCCTTATTTTGTCCAAAAATCTATATAACAGTAAGATAGCTAAACAAAGTTCGAAACATCGATTTTCAGAAGCCGAAAAAATTCAAAAAAAAATCAATTTTATTCTGTAAAACGGCAATATCAAAGAAGAAACTGCGTTGTATTATCTCATTAGTTTTTATAAACAAAAAACTAGGGAAAATTGTTATTGTTAAAGAAGGAAAACTCTCTATGAAAATAGAGAGTTTTTTCTTTTAGGCTTCATTTTAAACCCTTTTTTGTTTGAAATTATCCCTATGTAGCTTGCCACTATCTTTCGCCGATATTTTTTTGCTCCAACCATTCTTTTTCCAGTTTTTCAGATAAACGTTGTGGTATAATTGGAACTAAAATAGTTTGATGGGATTTTCTTTTTGTAAATGGATATATTTCTAAACTATCTTTCAAGTTTTCATTAGCATATACATGTTTGTTTATACCGGTTAAAATCAATTCCTTTCGAAGAAATTGCTCTTCTTCTTTTTGAGCATTTTCTTTAATTTTTCTTTGAATAGTTCCTTCAAAAAGTTGGTTTACAAATCCACCATTTTTCTCAATATCTTTAAAAAGTTCTAAGGCTTTGGTTGCAATATCATGGGTCAATTCCTCCACGAAATAACTACCATCTGTCGGGTTCGAATTATCAATTTGACATTCTTCTTGCAACAGTAAAAGTTGATTTCTCGCAATTCTTTCTCCAAACTCATTTTTTTTATGAAATAACGCGTCAAAAGCCAGATTACTAATCGTATTTGCACCGCCCAAAATAGCACTCATACATTCTGTCGTTGTTCGCAGCATATTGATTTGATTTGCATAAATTGTTTTATTACGAAGAGAAGGTTGCGCGAATATTTTGGCTTCGGCTTCGATATCGTATTTTTTAGCGATTTTCAAAAATAAATACCTAAACGCTCTTAATTTGGCGATTTCAAAAAAATAATTACCACCAATAGAAAAATTGAACTGCATATGTTGCACCAAAAATTCAAATTGCTTTTTTTCTAGCTTATTTTGAACAACCTGTTTCGAAAAAAAGTACATATATTCATTTGCATGAGCCAAAGCATAAGCAACTTGCTGTACTGTATTTGCTCCAGCATTTTGATATAAAGAAACATCAATACCCAAAAGGGAAACAGAATTCTTTGTAAATTTCGACAGTGAATTTAAAATATCATGATCTTTGTGGTTATCATAAAACCAGTTTCCCGATTTTATTAAATTTCCAATAATATCTACATTTAAAAAAACTTTTTCGTTTTTTACAAATTCTATTAATTCCTTTAAAAAAGACTCTTCAAAAAACCGAAAATCAAAATGAACTGTAGTCGAATTGGTAAAAATATCCTGTAATACTATTTTAAAATCAAACGGCTTATTTGCGACGAATTGGATAGACGTTGCACCACTTTTCAAAGCCTTTTTAGCCAAAAAATTCGACTTGCTTTCATCCTGCACAAATATGCTTTGGCAAATAGAAAAGTTTGTTGTACTTGCATCAAGTTCTAATTTCTTAAACTCATCTTGATGATAAAAGGGCTTAATAGTAATGCCTTCATTAGTAGTTTTTAACAAGGTTTTATTATAATCTAAACCCTGTAATTCCATTTGAATGGTTTGTTTCCATTGTTTCGAAGAAACCGGTCGAAAATCATCAAATAAGTATTCACCCATGATTATTTTTTTACCGTATCATATTCAATAATAAAAATATCCTCATCTTTTCGCTTCATATTATATTGCTCTCTTGCATATTTCTCTAAAGAATCTGGATTATTCAAGTTGTTTATAATTTTACTATCGGCATCGATCTCCTTTTTATAGTATTCATTGGCATTTTCAAGCTTTTCAATTTCTTTATTCAATTCACGATGATTGACATATGAATTTTCATCAAAAAATAACATCCAAACAATAAAAAACACCAAAATAAGGACATATTTATTGCTGAAAAATTTGAAAAATTTGTTCTTTTTAAGTTGACTAAATGTCATTTTTTAGTTTTTCGTTGATCACAGTTCGAACCACTTCTATTGCAACCGTATTATATTTATCATTAGGAATAATAATATCGGCAAAATTTTTCGTAGGCTCAATAAATTGCACATGCATTGGTTTCAACGTTTCTTGATAACGCTGTAGCACCTCGCTCAAATCTCTACCTCTTTCCGAAATATCTCGGCGCATTCTTCGAATCAATCGCTCATCAGAATCGGCATGTACATATATTTTAATATCGATTAAATCTCGGATTTCTTTACTTGTAAAAATTAAAATTCCCTCAACAATAACCACTTTTCTCGGTAATGTGATAATAGTTTCTTCCGATCGGTTATGAGTCTTAAACGAATATATCGGTTGTTCAATCGCTTTCCCACTTTTTAAACTCTTTAAATGTTCAATTAACAAGTCAAAATCAATTGCTCTTGGGTGGTCGAAATTTATTTTACACCGCTCTTCATAAGTCAAATGATCATTTTTACTATAGTAGGAGTCTTGAGAAATGACTGTTACTTCTGCAGTGGGTAACTCATTGATTATTTGATTTACAACAGTCGTTTTACCACTTCCTGTTCCTCCTGCAATTCCGATTATTAGCATGTGGATTGTTTTAGAATTCTTTAAAAATAGACTATAAAATCTATACGCATCAAAACTATAAAAAAAATCGACTGAAAAATAGCTCAAATTGATTAATTTCACAAAATATAAACTTTCAAACCCCTCTAATGCAAAATATTTTTTTGAATATTAAAGATTATATTTTTGGTGGTATTAATGCCGGGATTGTTGCTTTACCTTTAGTTTTGGCCTCCACTGTACCAGAAATAGCAACTTATGCTATAGTTCGATTGGAAAAATGGCTATATATGGATCAATTTGGATAATATGGCAGAGAGGATGTTCTATTGGGATTAGAAAGAAAAATACATTCATGTACTGCTCGTTGGCATACAAACTCAGCCATTCTATTTGCTAGGTTCACTTGACATAATTTCTGATTTAGTTTCTAAAGAACCTCTTTTTGAATCTTTTAAATTTTGTGTCAATTGGCTAATTGAAAATGATATAACAAAATAATACAAATAAAACTCACTTTAAAATAGGTGTCATGGAAAACAACTTTTACGAATCGCTTTTTATAAAGAACAAAGAATGGATAAAAAAGGAACTAAATGAAGATCCTGATTATTTCAACAAATTGGCAGCCGGACAAAAACCTCCACTATTATGGATTGGATGCGCAGATTCCCGAGTTCCAGCAAACGAGAAATTATCGGAGCAAAACCAGGAGAAGTATTCGTACATCGAAACATCGCCAATATGGTAGTTCATTCCGATATGAATATGCTTTCTGTTTTAGATTATGCTGTAAATGTTCTCGAGGTGAAACATATTATTGTTTGTGGTCATTACGATTGTGGTGGTGTAAAAGCTGCTTTAACCAATAAATCGTATGGCTTAATTGATAACTGGATTCGTCATATTAAAGATGTGTATCGTTTTCATCAGGAAGAATTAGATGGCTTAACTGATGAAACTGAAAAATTAAATCGTTATGTAGAGTTAAACGTAATCGAACAGGTTTTCGATTTAGCAAAAACTAGCATCGTTCAAAATGCATGGCAAAAAAATCAAGAGGTAAGCATTCATGGTTGGGTGTATAAATTGAATGACGGAATAATTAAAGATCTCAATGTGAACTTCAAAAATAATTCTGAATTAAATCTAGTTTATCAACTTAAAGTATAAATTTTTAAAAGCAATTGTTTTTTATCATTTTATGAACCATTTTGCTCTCTTATTGAATGATTAGGTGTCACATTTAGGCTAATTTTACTATTGAAAAAAAGTAATTTCTTCTGTTGAAGTAGTACTATTTTTAATAGGAAAGTTATTTTATTGCATAAAAAATATATCGAAATGAAAACATTTATAAACGAAGATTTTTTACTCCATTCAGAAATGGCAAAAAGTCTTTTTCATAATTACGCAAAAGACTTACCAATCATCGATTATCACAATCATTTACCTCCAAATGAAATTGCCCTAAACAGACATTTTGATAATCCAACGCAGGTTTGGTTGGCGGGAGATCATTATAAATGGAGGGCACAAAGAGCTTTAGGAATCGATGAAAAATTCATTACCGGAAACGCATCCGATAAGGAAAAATTTATGAAATGGGCAGAAGTTGTTCCATCTACTATGAGGAATCCATTATATCATTGGACTCATTTAGAATTGCTTCGTTACTTTAAAATTGATGATTTACTCACCGAAAAAAACGGAGAAGAAATCTATACTAAAACAACAGATTTATTGCGACAATCATCGCATTCTACCGTTGGATTGTTACAACAACAAAAAGTAGAATCGCTTTGTACAACAGATGATCCAACCGATAATTTAGAACATCATAAAAACATTCGAAAACAGAATATTGGTATCAAAGTACTTCCAACATTTCGACCTGATAAGTTTTTTGCAGTAGAAGATATTCCTAGCTATTTAGTACACTTAGAAAAATTAGAATCGGTTGCCAATATTAAAATTGATACTTATAGTGATTTATTGACTGCTTTAGAAAATAGAATAAACTATTTCGATGAAAATGGCTGTCGTTTATCTGATCATGGTTTAGAGCAATTACCACACGTTTTACATGGAACTTTCGATATAGAATCTCTCTTTAAAAAAATAAAAAACAGAAGCCAACTTTCTGTGCATGAAGTTGCTTATTTCAAATCACGAACTTTGCTTTTTTTAGGAAAATGTTACCATAAAAAAAGTTGGGTGCAGCAATTACATTTAGGTCCACTTCGCAATAATAATAAACGATTATTGAAAGAATTAGGACCAGATACCGGTTTTGATTCGATGGGCGATTTATCTCAAGCAGCAGGATTGAGTGGTTTTTTAAATGAGTTAGACGAAACCAATCAGCTTACCAAAACCATTGTTTATAATTTAAATCCGGCAGATAATGAAGTATTTGCAACTATGGTAGGTAATTTTAATGATGGCACGATTAAAGGAAAAGTGCAATACGGTTCTGCTTGGTGGTTTTTAGATCAAAAAGATGGTATGGAAAAACAACTCAATACCTTATCTAATTTAGGCGTTCTTAGCACTTTTGTTGGAATGCTAACCGACTCAAGAAGCTTTTTATCTTTTCCAAGACATGAATATTTCAGGCGAATTTTATGTAACCTTATCGGAAAAGATGTTGCCAATGACGAACTGCCAAATGACGAAAAATGGTTAGGGAAAATTGTAAGTGATATTTGTTATTATAATGCCAAAAATTATTTTAACTTTAAGTGAAGTAACTTGGTATGTTACAAATCAAAGATTTCGTTCTGCATGCAGAACGAAATCTTCTCATTTAATTGACTCAAAATAAAATTTTTATATTTTTTACTTACCAAATTTGCAGGAGTGATTCGCAAAAAAAATATTTTTTTACTAATTTTATTGCTCAGTAACAGGTTTTAAATTTTCATCTAAAGGAGTCATTTTTGGCATCAATAAGTGCACAAATCCTAAAATAATAAGATAACAAGAACCTGCAATTAAAAAGGCCCAAAAATAACCACTATTTCCTGCCGCGTCTAGTACTGAACCGAGAGCAGCATCTGCCACAATACCTGCAACTGCTCCAATCATTCCTCCTATTCCTACAACCGAAGCAGTAGCTTTTTTCGGAAATACATCAGAAACTAACGTAAATATATTTGCCGACCATGCTTGATGACCCGCTGCTGCAATACCTATTAAGATAATTGCTACCCACTTATTATCTGTTACGGCTACATAACTTACCGGAAGAATAATTAATGCACAGATAAGAAGCGTAATCTTTCTAGCTTTATTCACTGTCCATCCTTTTCTCATCAAAGCGCCTGATAAATATCCACCAAAAATACTTCCGGCATCAGCCAAAATATAAATAACAAAAAATGGAAGTGCTATATTTTTAATATTCACATCAAAGGTTGTTGCTAAAAATTTGGCTCCCCAGAATAGGTAAAACCACCAAACCGCATCAGTTACTTTTGCCAAAGCAAAGGCCCAAGTTTGACGCTTGTCTAAAACACTTTTCCAAGGTAACTTCTCTTCATTTTCAACCACAGAGTCACTTTGAATATATGCCAATTCTTCTTTGGATACTTTTGGATGAACTTCCGGTTTTTTATACATGCGTAACCATAAAAACACCCAAAAAGCACTAAGAGCACCTGTGATTAAAAAAGGAATTTGCCAATTTTTACCATTTTCATGAACAATCCATCCTACTACAAAAGGAGCGGCAATTGCACCAATACTGGTGGCTGCATTGAATAAACCTGTTGCAAAAGCACGATCTTTTTTTGGAAACCATTCTGCTGTTGTTTTAATGGCTGCCGGAAAATTACCAGCCTCTCCAAATCCCAATCCAAAACGAGCTGCAGCAAATCCGATTACACTAAATCCTGGACGAACCAAGGCATGCAGCATTCCGAAGATACTCCAAATTGCAATAGATAAGGTATATCCTTTTTTCGTACCCAATCGGTCTATTAAACCACCCATATATAGCAAGCCTAGAGCGTATGCAATTTTAAAAGAAATCATTATGGTGGCATAATCACTATTGGTCCAGCCAAACAATTTTTCTAAAGTAGGCGCCATAACTCCAATGATACTCCTATCAAAATAGTTAATGGTTGTCGCAAACATTAAAAGCGCCAAGATTCTATAGCGGTAAGTCCCTATTTTCTGTTTTGGTTTGTTCATTTTTTTAACTCCTTTTATTTTAATTCAATGGTTAATGGATTGTTTATTTTTTTTGAAAAATCGCTTAAATATTTCTCCCAAGCATCTCTTGTTTCAAATTGTGCACTTTTTTTCCATCCGAATCCTGCATAATAAATAGTTTTACCATTCGTAACTTTTAAATGTGCAAACAAATTACTTTCGTCTTTTTTTTGCGTTAGATAATGTTCAACCCCAACCATTTCATTTTCTGAAGCGACTATTGCAGTTCCTAATTCAGAATCTTCATGGGGTTCCCAATAGCTTACCCAACCTTCTTTTAAATTAGTTTCAACAATTCCATCTTGCTCGTGTAATGTTAATCCAGCCGAAATAGTATCAGCTCCTTTCAAAATAATTACAAACTTAGAAAGATTGCTACCGTAATCTAATGAAACATGTTTTTCTTCTTTAATTTCATTTCCTGCAGCATCCCAATCGGCATAAGTCAAAACAAAACTTGTTCTAATAGGTCCCGTAGTGATTGTTTTCCAAGAAGTAAAATTTTTAGAAAAATAATACGTATTATCTACTTTTTTAGCAATTCCGCCCACTCCTCTACTTGAGCCAACATGAAAATTATCTAACCCTTCGCCCGTATCTTCATGATATGTACCTTTGCCACTGGTCATTTTTTCGTACCATCTGTTAATAATAGGGTAATCTACTCGTTTTAACCATGCATCTATTCCACTCGATAAAGTACCTCCTTTGATATTTTCCTCTATCATTTTTTGAGCAGTCGGACCATAAGTTCTAAAAGCTACTCGATTGTTTTCCCAAGCATAATCATCGGTTCTTTCGGGCACAAATCTTGAATAACAATGATCAATACTATCATTAATATGTTCTGAATTCAAAACGATTTCATATTCTTTTTCTCCTAAAGTTTTTACTTTGGCTTGAAATAACAAAACATCTGCTTTACCATCATCATCTTCATCTACCGTTTGCGTTGTTAGGAAGGTTTTGGTTTCGATGTCTCGGATAGAAATCTGCTCTAAAGAAACTTCCTCTGCTAATTGTAAGAATTGCTTTGTAAGTTCCACAGTTTCCAATTCTCGATCTAACATCAAAGTATTTTTTATGATAATTACCTTATTCGATTCCGCTTTAGGCGAACAAGAAAAAAAAGCTGTGACAAGGATTATTGTAACAATATAAAATTGGTTTCGCATAATTTTAGGTTTAATTTTCGTTTGATGGCTTACCGATAGTGGCTAAAATTCCTCCGTCAACATATAAAATATGTCCGTTTACAAAATCACTTGCCTTCGAAGCTAAAAAGATTGCTGCTCCTTGTAAATCTTCCGGATCTCCCCAACGTGCCGCTGGTGTTCTGCTAATAATAAATTCGTTAAACGGATGACCATCAACACGAATAGGTTTTGTTTGGCTGGTTGCAAAATATCCAGGGCCGATACCATTGACTTGTATATTGTGTTTAGCCCATTCTGTTGCCATGTTTTGTGTAAGCATTTTGAGGCCACCTTTAGCAGCGGCATACGCACCTACACTATTTCTACCCAATTCACTCATCATAGAACAAATATTAATTACTTTACCACTCCTTCTCGTCACCATTCCTTTTACAACATGCTTAGATACTATAAACGGACTCACTAAATCTATATCAATTACTTCCTTAAAATCGGCAACTTCCATTTCTAAAAGCGGAATGCGTTTGATAATACCTGCATTGTTAATTAAAATATCGATTGGGCCAATTTCTGTTTCTATTTTTGAAATAGCCTTTATAACTTCCTGTTCATTTGCCACATTAAACTTACACCCAATAGCATTAATCCCCTCCTTTTTATACTCTGCAACTGCAGCGTCAATTTTATGTTGTGATGAATTTCCATTGACAATAATGGTTGCTCCTGCCTTACCCAAACCCTTTGCCATAGCCATGCCCAGTCCATGAGTGCTTCCCGTAACCAGTGCTATTTTATTACTAATATCAAATAATTTTATCGACATCTTCTTTGCTTTTAACTTTTTGAACTTATTATCTTAACTCCGTTATTTTTGCAACATCCATATCACCATAATCTAGATTTTCACCTGCCATTCCCCAAATAAAGGTATAGTTGGAAGTTCCTGATCCACAGTGAATAGACCATGGTGGTGAAATAACCGCTTGGTGATTTGCCATCCAGATATGTCGTGTTTCTTGCGGTTGTCCCATAAAATGACATACTGCTTGATTTTTAGGAATATCCAAGTAAAAATAAACTTCCATTCTTCGGTCGTGCACATGTGCCGGCATAGTATTCCAAACACTACCAGTTTTTAACTCGGTCATTCCCATTTGTAACTGACATGATGTTACAATTCCTCCAATAATCATTTGATTTACGGTACGATGATTAGCAGTTTCTAAGGAACCTAACTCTATTTTGTTAGCCTCTTGCAGGCTTACTTTTTTAGTAGGATAGTTTTTATGTGCTGGTGCTGAATTGATATAAAATTTTGCTGGATTTTTTGTATCATCACTGCTGAAAATCACTTCTTTATTGCCACTACCAATATACAAGGCATCTTTATGTCCTAATTCATAAGAAGTGCCATCGACACGAACAAAACCTTTTGCTCCAACATTGATAATACCGATTTCCCGTCTTTCTAAAAAATATTTCGCTTTTAGCGGATCAATAGTTTCTAACGTTAACGGCTTTAAAGGCACTGCTGAACCAGCAATATATCGGTCGTAATGGGAATAGGTCAAATTAATTTTACCTTCTTCCATTAAGTTGTCAATTAAGAACTCATCTCTTAATTGGTCAGTATCGTATTGTTTTACAGCTTTTGGACCAGATGCGTATCTGCTTTCGTAACTTGTTGCCATTTTTTTTTATATTTTATTAAATTTTACTTTTACTCTTTTATTATAACACCCTCTTTTAAGAAATTTAAAATATTATATAGTTACTTTTTTTTTAATAACTTCTCCTTAAATAAAAGATTATTGACTTCTTCTTATTCCTAATTCCAAACCTCTCAATTCGGCAAGACCTCTTAACCTTCCAATTCCGGAATAACCTGGATTTGTTTTTTTACGCAAATCATCTAGCATTTTATGGCCGTGATCTGGTCGCATCGGCATTCTAAAATCTTTTCTTCCGGATTCTCGTCTTTTATCTTGTTCTTTAATCAAAGCTTTCATCACACCAAACATGTCTACATCGCCTTCCAAATGATTTGCTTCATGAAAATTACCCAAAGCATCACGTTGTGTGCTTCTTAAATGGATAAAATGAATTCTGTTTCCCAAACGCTCCACCATTCCTGGTAAATCATTATCTGCTCTAACACCAAAAGATCCTGTGCAAAAAGTCAATCCATTATTCGGACTATCAACAGCTTTGTATAAATCAGCAATATCTTGCTCTGTACTTACAACTCTTGGTAATCCCAAAATTGGATACGG
>RCMY010000556.1_pt1 | contig 35062 bp, 26 predicted proteins | sample 2041341 | NCBI WGS metagenome assembly RCMY01 (sample SAMN09708234, study PRJNA481090) | Marine sediment metagenome, whole genome shotgun sequencing project. | reverse complement strand
AGCATTTGCCTGTAAAATTTTTTCGTATAATGGTAAGCTTTTTCCGGCTCTAAGAATTACATCTTGCGTAAATAATAGCTTTGGTTTTGTAATTTCTAATCGGATGGCAATTTCATTTGGTGTAAAGCTATCGGCAATAGTAACTACCGGATTTCCAGCTTTTATTCCCGCAAGGTAAATGGCAACGGCTTCTAAAGTCATTGGCATATCTATAGCAATTGCATCTCCTTTTTTTAACCCAATTGCAACAAGGCCATTAGCTATTTTATTTACGAGCTCTTCGAGTTCTTTTTGAGAAATATTTTGAATTTTTCCACCTTCTTTTTGAAGGATTATTGCTGTTGCATTTTCCGCATTCTGAAAGCAAGAATCGACAATATTGAGTTGGGCATTTTTAAGCCATTCAGCTTGTTCAACACCCTCGGAAGTATCGAGAATGGTAGTGTATTTTTTTTTAAGATTGATTTCTAAATTTGCTAGGGTTTGCGACCAAAAGTCTTCTTTTTGAGTCACTGACCATTGCCAAAAGCTTGGGTAATCTTCAAAACCATTTTCGAGCATCATTTTATAAATGTTGCTGTTTTTCAGGATATTATCCGATGGTTTCCAAGAAACTTTTAAAGTCATTTTAAAAATCTATTTCATCTGTAGGTTTCACCGGTCCGCCTTCCTCTACTTCTTCATTTTCTCCAGTTTTCGTAATACAATTTATGTTTATGGAAAAGTTAGCTGGTTTTTCAAAATCCTCGATACTGATTTCCAAATCTTTATTAGCATAACATTTTTGCATGTAGAGCCCCCAAATTGGTAAAGCCATTGAAGCCCCTTGTCCGCGACCTAAATCAGTAAAATGAACCGATCGATCTTCTGCGCCAACCCAAACGCCGGTAGATAAATTTGGTACTAATCCCATGAACCAACCATCCGATTGATTTTGAGTTGTACCGGTTTTTCCAGCAATTGGATTTTTGAATTTATAAGGATATCCTGTGGCGACGTCATCCGGGTATTTTCCGCCTGAAGTCCGTAATCGAACCCCAGAACCATGCTCAGTAACGCCTTCCATCAAATTAATGGTAGCATAAGCCACATTTTCACTAATAACCTCTTTTGTTTGCGGATTAAATTCCTGTAAAACAGTACCATTTTTATCTTCGATGCGCAACACCATCATTGGTTTTACGTACATTCCTTTATTGGCAAAAGTATTTAGTGCACCAATCATTTCGTACAAACTCAAATCAATGGTGCCTAAGGCAATAGAAGGAACTTCAGGAATTTCAGTTTCAATACCTAAACTATTGGCAAAACGAACGACGTTATGCGGTGTGGTTTGATCGATTAAATTTGCAGTTACTACGTTAACAGAATTTGCCAGTGCATTTTTTAAGGTTTTCATTCCGCCATATTTTCCACTCGAATTTCTTGGTGTCCAATCTTCTAATAAACCATATTTTCCTTTTGGAATCGTATATGGAGTGTTTGGAAACTCATCGCAAGGCGAATAACCTAATTGGTTTATCGCGGTTGCATAAACGAATGGTTTAAAAGTAGAACCTACTTGTCGTTTTCCTTGTTTTACGTGATCGTATTGAAAATGTTTGTAATTAATACCGCCAACCCAAGCTTTAACATGCCCAGTTTGTGGATCTGTAGATAATATACCTGACTGTAAGAAGTATTTGTAATAACGAATAGAATCTTTTGGCGACATAATCGTGTCAATATCATCGTTCCAAGAAAAAATGCGCATATCACTTTTTTCATCAAAAGCGGCTAAGATTTCTTTTTCATTGCTTCCAGCTTCTTTCATTTTACGCCATCTATCGCTTCTTTTCATCGCCGATAACATGGTACTTTCAATTTGCTTTTTGTCTAAATCGTAAAAAGGAGCATTTTTATTTTTCTTTTGTTGTTTGAAAAAAATATGTTGAAGATTAGTCATATGCTCTTTCATTGCTTCTTCTGCATATTTTTGCATTCGAGAATCAATAGTTACATATATTTTTAAACCATCGCGATAAATATTGTAATTTTCTCCGTCTGGTTTCGGATTTTTTCCAATCCATTCTTTCATAAAATCTCTTACATATTCTCTAAAATAGGTGGCCGAACCATCGCTGTGACCTTCTAAGTTAATATCTAAATGCAAGGGTAATTTTTGAAGAGAATCTTTTTCAATTTCTGTAATGAAATCATTACGGTTCATTTGTTTGAAAACAACATTTCTTCGTTGTTGCACCAATTCAGGACGTCGCATTGGGTTGTACAAAGAAGAATTTTTTAACATGCCCACTAACATAGCCGATTCTTCCATAGTTAGTTCAGAAGGTTCTTTTCCGAAATGAATTCTTGCCGCAGAACGAATTCCAACTGCGTTATGACCAAAATCGTATTTATTAAAATACATGGTAATAATCTCATTTTTAGTATATTGCCTTTCTAATCGGATGGCTATAACCCATTCTTTTGCTTTTTGAATAATTCGGTAAACGATATTTCGTGAGGCCGCTTTGGTAAACAACATTTTTGCGAGCTGTTGGGTAATTGTACTTGCACCTCCATCTTTTCCTAATTTGGCAAAGGCACGCGCAGTACCTTTCATATCAATGCCTGAATGTTCATAAAAACGTTCATCTTCGGTAGCTACCAAAGCTTTTGTGAGATTATCTGGTAGATCAGAAAATTTTACCGGTGTACGATTTTCGCGATAGTATTTTCCTAAAGTTTTTCCATCGATGGAAATTACTTCTGTAGCTAAATTACTTTCCGGATTTTCCAATTCTTCGAAACTTGGTAGTTTACCAAAGAAACCTAAAGAGGCTAGAAAAAAGATAAGAAAAGTAAAGGCAATACCGCCTAAAAATACTCTCCAAATCCATTTTGTAATTTTTGACGTAGGAGTCTTTTTTATTTTTTTATTGGCCATTATTAATTTGCTTTTTCAATTCGTAATCCAACGTCTGTTATTCCGTTGAGATATTCAATACCATCTACTGTTCTTGATTTACGCATGGCATGCTGAATTTGGAAATCGTAATTTCCAACCTCCGGAAAATTTACATTGGTTTTATATTCTAATTTATTTTCTTTTATATCAGTAATACCTGCGCCTAAAAAACGACCTTCAGGCGTGGTCATTTCATATTCTAAGGTATCTATAATTTGGTAATTATTAGGAAATTTGATTCCAACAATTAAAAACAAATTGCTGAATTCGTAATCTTTATTATTTCTCAAATTGATATAAATATTGTTTTTACTCAAAGTGTCGGTCGAATTAACGGTGAAATTAAGAACGGAATCTTTATGCCACTTGTTGTCTGTCATGTTTTTAAATTCGTCAAAAACCATTCCTCTAGAACATGCTCCAACACTAACAATTAAAACAAATAATAGGAAAAAATTACCTAAAAAAGCTTTTATTTTTTTCAACTGCATAACCTTTGTTATTTGTTTTTATTTTGTGGTTTACGATTGTTATTTTTTGGATTTTTGTTGGAATTATTTTTGCCTTTTCGACGTTTCTTTTTAGGTTTTGGTTTATCAAAACGAGTCAGACTGTCTTGGCCAACAACATCGCTAAAATTAGATTCTACAGGGGCTTCTAATTCTAAAACTTCTGCATAATCTTCTAGGCTTTCCGGCTTTTTGTTTTGCTTGTTCAAAGCAATTATTTGGTTGGTTTGTTCTACTGTTAATTTAAACCAATTCATCGCGCTGTCTTTATAAGCATACCACAACCAGCCTTGAAAAATGTCCATTTTTTGAAAAACAGCGGCTCCCTTTTGGGTTTGTAAATAAAGATCTGGTTTCGGAAAATCTTTTAATGCATCCATGTAAGAATCCAATTCGTAATTCAAACAGCATTTTAATTTTCCGCATTGTCCAGCTAATTTTTGCGGATTTAAAGATAATTGTTGGTAACGCGCTGCTGAGGTACTTACCGATCTAAAATCGGTTAACCAAGTAGAACAGCAAAGTTCTCGACCACATGATCCAATTCCGCCTAAGCGAGCAGCTTCTTGTCGTAACCCGACTTGTTTCATTTCGACACGAATATTAAATGTGCCGGCTAATTCACGAATAAGCAAACGAAAATCTACACGGTCATCTGCGGTGTAATAAAAAGTAGCCTTGTTACCATCACCTTGAAATTCGATATCTGAAAGTTTCATTTGCAAACCTAAACGACTGATAATTAATCGTCCTTTGCGCTGAACTTCTGGTTCTCTCTCTCTAGCTGTTGTCCAAATATCAATATCTCTTTGAGAAGCTTTTCGATAAACCTGGGTAATATCAGGGCTTTTTATAGAGACATTCTTTTTTCTCATTTGTACCTTGACCAATTCCCCGATAAGGGAAACAACACCAATGTCATGACCTGGAGATGTTTCTGTAGCGACTACATCACCAATAGAAAGTGATAGGTTTTTCTCATTTTTACAGAAGCATTTTCGACCATTTTTATAGCGGACTTCAACAATATTGAAAGGTTCTTGATTGCCAGGCAAGGTCATATTCGAAAGCCAGTCGAAAACGGTGAGTTTATCACAGCTTCCGGAAGCACAAGCGCCATTGTTTTTGCAGCCCAATGGTAGACCATTTATAGAAGTAGAGCAAGAGTTACAGCTCATAATTTATTTTTTGTTTTTGTATGAAAAAGTAAATTATTTATTCGGAATAATAAATAATTTAATGGGTAAATATACTCAATATTGCCAAATTAAGAAGTTGATTGCTATTTTAACTTTACACTTATGATTTTAACCGGACAAGCCTCTTTGGCTTTAGTGGCGTTTTCTAAGATAGAAACATCAGGAGATTTTAGTGTAAAAAATCCCTTTTTATCGGTAGAGTGCAACAAAACAGATTTACCGTCTTTTTTAGACATTTGAAATTGTTTTGGTGCAAATTCAACACAATAATTGCATCCAATGCATTTTTTTCTTTGTAATGTAATGATTACCATTTCCTATTTTAGTTAATAATTAAGCCGGGAAATTAATTTTTGCAAAAGTAGTGTAATTATTATAACGGTATATTTTTAAAATTTAACCGACTTTTTATTCGCAAACGAGTTGATAGAAACAGCAAAAATTAATAGGATTTTTAACAGAAGAAAAAAGATATTTTAATTTTTTATTCATTGGAATCAGATTATTGTTTAACTTTGTTTGAATTAATATAAACAATAATTCGAATTATATATTCTAACTTATGCCTACTCCTTCAAATTTGGTTATTTTTTGGTTTCGCAGAGACTTGCGTTTGGAAGATAATAAAGCCTTGTATGAAGCTTTAAATTCGGGGACACCTGTTTTGCCGATATTCATCTTTGACACGGAAATTTTAGATAAATTGCCGAAAAATGATGCAAGGGTAAATTTTATATATGATTCATTGGCTGAAATTCATCAAAAACTGAATAAGTTTGATTCTAGTTTGTTGGTTAAAATTGGAAAACCGCTAACAGTTTTTGAAGAACTTGTTTCGAAATATACTGTTTCTGCTGTATATACCAATAAAGATTATGAGCCTTACGCTGGGCAAAGAGATTCTGAAATAGCCGGTTTTTTGAAACAAAAAAATATGGCACTTCATGTATGTAAAGATCAAGTAATCTTTGAAGAAAATGAAATTGTAAAAGCGGATGGGACTCCATATTCTATTTACACGCCATATGCAAATAAATGGTTAGATACCTTGCAACATCAACATTATGATTCGGCGGCTTCGGAATCGTTATTGCAAAATTTGATAAAAAAAGAGTTTGATTTCCCTACGTTAAAAGCAATTGGTTTCGAGAAGTCTACAATAAAAGTTCCGGATTTCGATATTTCGGATGACCTTATTTTTAACTATGAGAAAAGAAGAAATTTTCCTGCTAAAAAGGGAACTTCAAATTTGGCGCCTCATCTACGTTTTGGCACAATTAGTATTCGTAAATGTGTACAACGGGCGCTCCAATTTGATAATAAAACTTTTTTAAAAGAGTTGATTTGGAGAGAGTTTTTTATGCAAATTTTATGGCATTATCCGCAAACACGAAATAATAATTTTAAAAGCAAATACGATAGAATTTTATGGCGCAATAATGAAAAAGAATTTCAAGCGTGGTGTGAAGGTAAAACCGGGTATCCGATTGTAGATGCCGGAATGCGAGAACTAAATGAAACTGGTATTATGCATAATCGAGTTAGAATGATTACGGCAAGCTTTTTATGCAAGCATTTACTTATCGATTGGCGATGGGGAGAGACTTATTTTGCAGAGAAATTATTAGATTATGATATGGCTCAAAATGTTGGAAACTGGCAATGGTCAGCAGGAACAGGTTGTGATTCAGCGCCTTACTTTCGGATTTTTAATCCTTCAGAACAAGTAAAAAAATTTGACAAGCAATTGGAATATATAAAAAAATGGGTTCCTGAATTTCAAGAGTTAAGCTATTCTTTACCAATTGTTGATCATAAAATGGCACGAGAACGATGCTTAATGACCTATAAAGAAGGAATAAACAATTGATATTTTTGTGATATAAGTATGCAAGTAGATTTTGCCTATGGATATCAATTAAATGGAAACAATACTATAGTGACAATAAAATAATAACATTTATTTAAATCAAACCATCCTCTTAATGAATAATATTAAAACAACATTCAGTATCAAGGATTTAGAAAATTTATCCGGAATAAAAGCACATACCATTCGAATTTGGGAAAAAAGATACAATCTTTTAAAACCTGACAGAACCGATACCAATATTCGAAATTATTCTTTAGACAGTTTTAAAAAGCTGTTGAATGTCACATTTTTATACAATAATGGTTTAAAAATTTCTAAGATAGCTTCTTTATCTCCTAACGAAATTACCGAGGAAGCGAGTAAATTGGTTTCAGAAAAAGCTTTAAAGAATCAGTTTATAAATGAAATGAAACTGGCCATGTTAAATTTTGATCACAGCCTTTTTGAGGAACGCTATCAAAAGATGAAACGAGTTTTGCCTTTTAATGAAATTTTCATGCATTATTTCATTCCATTTTTAGAAGAATTGGGCTTTCTGTGGCAAACTAATTCTATAAATCCGGCACATGAACATTTTATTACCAATTTAATAAAACAAAAGGTTTTAATAAATACAGAAGCACTTATAGGGCAAACCCCAAAAAAATCAGAGCCAAGTTTTGTGCTCTTTTTACCAGATAATGAAATACATGATTTAGGTCTCGCTTTTCTTAATTATGAGATTTTATCTAAAGGATATCACACCGTATATTTGGGAGAATCTGTACCATTAGATTCATTAGAACTTTTTACAACTAACAGCGAAAAAGTGATTTTTGTTTCGTACTTTACAGTAGCGCCAGCAATGGAGAATGTTACATCGTATTTGCACGATTTTAAAAATAAAATTTTAGATCACTGCGCATCAGAATTATGGATATTGGGTTGCAATACAAAAAATATTGAACAAAAAGAATTACCATTAAATATTAAAACTTTTCCTGAAATAGGACAAGTTTTAAAAATGATAAAATAAAAATGTGTTTTGTATTACTTTTTGTTTATCTTTGCAATCAAAAGATTAAACAAAATTGAAAAAGACAATACAAATTATAGGATCAGGATTTTCTTCGCTAGCAGCTTCTTGCTACTTGGCGCAAGATGGTTATGATGTGACCATTTACGAAAAAAACGATCGTTTAGGCGGTCGTGCAAGTCAATTGAAAAAAGACGGATTTGTATTTGATATGGGTCCAACATGGTATTGGATGCCAGATGTTTTTGAACGTTTTTTTAATGATTTCGATAAAAAACCTTCCGATTATTATTCATTAGAGAAATTATCTCCAGCTTATTCTATCTATTTTGATCAAGAAGATCAATTTACGGTGGAAGATTCTTTAGATAAAATTTACAAAGCTTTTGACAAAGTAGAACCAGGAAGTTCTGTAAAGCTTGAAAAGTTTATTACTACTGCCAAAAACAACTATGATATTGCCATAAAAGATTTGGTTTATCGTCCGGGAGAATCTCCATTAGAACTAATTACAATGAAAACTATTGGCAAGCTAAATCAGTTTGTGAGTAACATATCTTCTGATGTACGTAAGGCATTTGATCATAAAAAATTGGTGAATGTTTTGGAGTTTCCGGTATTATTTTTAGGTGCAAAACCAAGTGACACGCCTTCATTTTATAGTTTTATGAATTATGCTGACTTCGGTTTAGGAACTTGGCATCCGAAAGGTGGTATGTACGAGGTTATTCAGGCAATGGTAGATTTGGCAGAATCTTTAGGTGTAAAAATTCAAACCAATGCCGATGTAGAAGCCATTCTTGTTGAAAATGGAGAAGCAACCGGAATAAAAGTGAATGGAAAAAACTTTCCTTCTGATATCGTTTTGTCGGGTGCAGATTACCATCATACTGAAACCTTATTATTAAAACCTTACCGACAATATTCTGAAAAATATTGGCAGAAAAAGACGTTCGCACCTTCTTCCTTATTATTTTATGTTGGATTTGATAAAAAAATTGAAAATGTAAATCATCATACTTTATTCTTTGATGTAGATTTTGATGCACATGCCAATGCAATTTATGACCATCCGGCATGGCCCGAAAATCCACTGTTTTATGCTAGTTTTCCAAGTAAAACCGATGCTATTGCAGCTCCTAAAGGAAAAGAAGCAGGTATTTTTTTAATTCCGATTGCACCTGGAATTCAAGATACACCAGAATTGAGAGAGACTTATTTTAATAAAATTATCGATCGATTCGAAACGCTAACCAATCAAAGAGTTAGAGAAAACATTCTTTTTAAAGAGAGTTTTTGCGTGAATGATTTTGTCGATAGATATAATTCTTATAAAGGAAATGCTTATGGTTTGGCGAATACTTTGTTTCAAACTGCTTTTTTACGCCCGAAATTAAAAAGTAAAAAAGTTAAGAATTTATATTTTACTGGTCAGTTGACTGTTCCTGGTCCGGGAGTTCCTCCGGCTTTGATTTCAGGAAAACTAACTGCCGAATTGATTAAAAAGTACGATTCGTAAAAAAAAATTGACAGAGTATTATTTATAACTAATTTCCAATGAAAGACTTTTTTGACACAATATCTTACGAAACCAGTAAAATGGTTACCAAAAAATACAGCACCTCATTTTCTTTGGCAACAAGAATGTTAGGCAGCTCTATTCGTCAGGATATATACAATATTTACGGATTTGTTCGTTTTGCGGATGAAATAGTAGATAGTTTTCACGGATATGATCAAGATTATTTGTTCCATGATTTTGAACGGCAACTTTATGAAGCTTTAGATCATAAAATTAGTTTAAATCCGATTTTAAATTCGTTTCAAGAAACTGTGCATACCTATAATATTGACAGAAAAAATGTTGAAGATTTTATGAAAAGTATGCGATTAGATCTTCAAAAAATTGAATATACAACAGAAAAAGAATACCACGATTATATTTATGGTTCTGCGGATGTGGTTGGTTTGATGTGCCTGCAAGTTTTTGTAAAAGGAGACAAACAAATGTATGAAGATTTAAAAGATTCGGCAATGAGATTAGGTTCGGCATTTCAAAAAGTGAATTTTTTACGCGATTTAAAACAAGATTTTGAAGAACTGGGAAGAACTTATTTTCCGAATGCAAATTTAAAATGTCTAGATAAAACTTCAAAAGATTGTATTATCAAAGAAATTGAAGAGGATTTCAAAGCAGGTTACGAAGGCATCAAAAAATTACCGGTTGAAGCAAAATTTGGTGTTTTTACAGCCTATCGCTATTACAAGCAGTTACTTAAAAAATTAGATAAAATTCCGGCAAGCGAAATAAAAAATTCGAGAGTTCGAATTTCAAACTACAAAAAATTCGAATTACTTACTAGGAGTTACGCTAAATACCAGTTAAAATTAATAAAATAATTGACTGCAAGATTTAGATTTTAAGTGGCAATCCTCATTTTTATAAAATAGTATGGGATATTCCTTAAAACTGTGAACTTTTTATTTTCTTTGTAACATGCTTTTTAAAGATATTATCGGACAAGAAAATATTAAGAACCACCTATTTCAAACGGTTGCTAATGGGAGAATTCCACATGCCCAGCTTTTTGTCGCTCCGACCGGAAGTGGCGCCTTAGCTATTGCAATTGCCTATGCGCAATATATTTTATGTCATAATACGAACGGTGAAAACAATACCGGAAATGCCTCGTGTAATTTAAAATTTGAAAAATTGGGGCATCCTGATTTGCATTTTGCTTTTCCTGTTGCCACAAACGACAAAGTAAAAAAGCACCCTGTAAGTAATTTATTTTTAGAGGAATGGCGAAGTTTTGTTGATAAAACACCTTATGGAAGCTTGTTTAATTGGTATCAAAAACTAGGTATCGAAAATAAACAAGGTCAGATCGGTGTCGATGAAGCTGAAGAAATTGTAAAAAAATTAGTGTTAAAATCTTACGAAGGAGGTTATAAAGTAATGATTATTTGGATGGCAGAAAAGTTAAATGCCTCCGCAGCTAATAAATTATTAAAACTGATTGAGGAGCCTCCTAAAAAGACCTTGTTTTTATTGATTGCAGAAAATGAAGAGCAAATTATTAAAACCATTTTGTCTCGTTGCCAGATACTGCACTTTAAAGCACTCAGCGAAAATCAAATAAAAGAAGCCCTTGTAAAAAGCAATGATTTGGATGAGAATTTTGCTGCCAATATCGCTCACCAAGCCAATGGAAATTGGAATAAAGCATTGCATTTATTGCTCAATGACGATAATGAACAAATTTTTGAAAAATGGTTTATTACTTGGGTTCGATCTGCTTTTAAGGCGAAAGGCAATGCAACCGTTATTCAAGATTTGATTACCTGGAGTGAAGAAATTGCCAAAACAGGTAGAGAAACCCAAAAGCGTTTTCTCAATTATTGTTCTCAATTTTTTCGCCAAGCTTTATTGTTAAATTATCAAGCCGGTTCTTTAGTATTTTTTCAATCAAAGACAGAAAATTTCGATATTAAAAAATTCGCTCCGTTTGTTCACGGAGGAAATATTGAAGATATTAACGCTGCTTTGGAAGATGCAATTTATCATATTGAAAGAAACGGGAATGCAAAAATTATTTTACTCGATCTCTCCATGCAATTAACGCGATATTTGCATCAAAAAGATATGTAATCTTTAATCAAAAAGAATTCTTCGAGCCTAAATTTGTGTTTAAATTGTCATTCCCATGAAAATGGGAATCTAAATACAAAATTTCGTTTTTGACTTGGAAAGGTCAGAATGAAACGAGTACTTTTGAGAGTTTCTCCGTTTGGAAATAATAGATTCTAAAACAAAAATATAAATGTACTTTATACGTGTATAAATTTATGCAATATTCGTAACTTAGTTTTCGATTTATATTATTCTAAATTTTCTTCTTCATGTACAAATTCAGCGCTCTATTCTTGTTCTTTTTAAGTAGTTTTTCTTTTGGTCAGATAGTAGTAGATCGACCAACATATCAATCCGATACTTGGGAAAATCCGGAATGGGAAAACCCTGAAATATTTCAGATCAATAGAGAAGAGCCAACAGCATCTTTTTATCGATATAAAAGTGAAACCGATGCTTTGAAAAATCAGAGTTGGGAGAATTCTTCACTGTATCAATCTTTAAATGGGATCTGGAAATTTTATTATGCGGATAATCCAACAAAAAGACCAACCGATTTTAACAATCCAAATTTTGATTTTTTCGCTTGGGAAACCATAGAAGTGCCTTCTAACTGGGAAATTAAAGGGTATGGCATTCCGATTTACACGAATATTGTTTATCCATTTCCAGCGAATCCACCATTTATTCCGCATGACGATAATCCGGTTGGGACTTATAAAAGAGATTTTGAAATTCCGTCAGACTGGAATAATAAAAGCGTTTTTTTACATTTTGAAGGCGTAAGTGGCGCTATGTTTGTTTGGGTAAATGGCGAAAAAGTTGGCTATAATGAAGGCAGTAAAACTCCCGCAGAGTTTGATATTACCAACTATTTAAAAAAGGGTAAAAATTCACTAATTGTTCAAGTATTGCGCTGGTCAGATGCGAGTTATATGGAAGATCAAGATTTTTGGCGCTTATCTGGCATCGATCGAGATGTGTATATGTACGCCACCAATCCGGTAACGATTAAAGATTTTAGAGCGATTGCCGATCTAGAGAACGATTATAAAGATGGAGTTTTACAAGTTTCCATTGCAATGGAAAACAAAACTTCTGCTAAAGAAAAATATACGGTAGAAACCAAGCTTTTCGACGGCAATACCGAAATTTATGCTCAAATTAAATCAATAGATCCTAAAAAAGAAAAAAGTACGATTGATTTTGCGCAACGATTCCCGAACATAAAAAAATGGAATGCCGAAAAACCAAATTTATACACCTTATTATTTACTGTTAAAAACACAAAAGGAGAAACCACAGAAGCGGTTAGTTTTCGAATAGGTTTTCGAAAAATTGAAATAAAAAACAACCAGTTTTTGGTCAACGGAAAAGCCGTTTTGATTAAAGGAGTAAACTTGCATGATCATGATGATAGAAAAGGTCATGTGGTTACAGAAGAGCTTACATTGCAGGATTTGCAGGTTATGAAACAAAATAATCTCAATGCAATTCGATGTAGCCATTATCCGAAGAATCCGCATTTTTACAGAATGTGCGACACCTATGGTTTTTATGTTGTCGATGAAGCAAATATTGAAACCCACGGAATGGGAGCCACAAATCAAGGTTTGGATAACGATTTGGAGCGCCAAAAAAAGCATCCAGCTTATCTTCCCGAATGGGAAGCGATGCATATCGATCGAACCAAGCGAATGTTCGAGCGAGATAAAAATTTCACGAGCATTGTAATATGGTCGTTAGGTAACGAAGCTGGTAACGGCAAGAATTTTTTCACAACGTATGATTGGGTGAAAAAACATGATGCTACTAGACCTGTGCAATACGAGGGAGCCAAAAATTATGCAAATACAGATATTTTTGCACCTATGTATGATAATGTAGCCAAAATGGAGGAGTATGCCAAAGGAAACCCGAAGCGACCTTATATACAATGTGAATATGCTCATGCTATGGGAAATAGTGTCGGAAATTTTCAAGAATATTGGGATCTTTTTGAAAAATACGATGTATTACAAGGCGGTTTTATTTGGGATTGGGTAGATCAGGGTTTGGTTACCAAGACAGAAGATGGAACGGAATATTGGGCTTATGGTGGAGATTTGGGAGGAGAGGATTTGCAAAATGATGACAATTTTTGCCTAAACGGATTGGTGAATCCAGATCGTACTGCGCATCCTTCTTTGTTAGAGGTTAAGAAAGTGTATCAATATATAAAGTTCAAAGCAGAAGATTTAAAAACCGGTGAAATTTCAATTTCTAATAACTACGATTTTACCAACTTAAATGAATATCAAATTTCTTGGAAATTGATTAAAAACGGACTAGAAGTTGCGAACGGAATTTTACCTGAACTAGATATTGCTCCGTTAGCATCGAAAAAAGTAACTATAGATTTACCTGAATTGGTTGATCAAAATGCAGAGTATTTTTTGAATTTTTATGCGACTTCTAAAAAGGAAACAAAACTGGTGCCAAAAGATTTTTTAGTTGCTTATGAACAAATTGCTTTAACGAAATATCAACCGATAGAATTTAATACAGCAAGAGTTAAAAAGGCCTTGACAATTTCGTCATCAGAAAATAATTTGAGTGTAAAAGGAGCAAATTTTGAGGTGAAATACGATACTTCTACCGGACTTCTAACTTCTTTAGATTATGGAGATGGGAATATTTTAGTACAAGGAATTAGCTCTAACTTTTGGCGTGCACCAACAGATAATGATTTTGGATTTAACATGCCAAACAAACTTGGTGTTTGGAAAAATGTTACCGAAAATCAGAAATTAGTTGAATTTTCAATGCAAACATTAAAGGATAAAACAATTAACTTAAAAAAGAAATCTGTTTTTGTTGAAAGTCCGATTCAAGTTGAAGCGACTTATGAATTACCACAGCAAATGGGTCAAGTAGTACTTTTATATACGATTAATTCAGAAGGAGAAATATTGGTGCAAAACAACCTAAAAATCGCTAAAAAAGATTTACCAATTCTACCAAAGTTTGGTACAAATTTTACTGTTTCAAACGACTATCAAAATGTGAATTGGATTGGTCGTGGCCCACATGAAAATTACCAAGATAGAAAAACTTCCGCCTTAGTAGGAAGTTATAATGCCAAAGTAGAAGATTTATACTTTGCTTATATTCGTCCGCAAGAAAATGGAAATCGCTGTGATATTCGGTCGCTTTCTTTTTTAAATGCATCTGGAAAGGGAATTGAAATTATAAGCCGAAATAACCTTTTTGATTTTAGTGCGCATCATCAATATAATTCAGATTTCGATGCCGGAATGAAAAAGCAACAACGACACACGATCGACGTACCTAAAAGAGACTTGGTACATATAAATATTGATTACAAGCAAATGGGGGTTGCCGGAAATAACAGTTGGGGTGCCATGCCAATGGAAAAATACCAAATAAAAGCAGAAGATTTAAGTTTTGAGTATGTGATAAAGTCGATTGACACAAATTAAAAGGAACAAAAAAAGAATGAAAATCTTAATATATATTTTAATTATTTTACTTTCATTTAAAGGGTTTAGTCAAAAAAAGAAATTAGTATTCTATAATGAAAATGAAGAAGAAATAACAAAAGAAATATTTTTTAATACCAAAGATTATAGTAAAAATTTGGATTTATATTTTGAAAATGATTCGGTTCAATATGGACTTTTAATAACAAGACAAAAATATGGAAAACTTGATAAAGAAACATTTACAGAATTAAAAAATTATCTTGATGAGCTTAGTGGAATCAAAATAGACTCAACACAAAATATAGTAATAAATTATCTTACGGAATTCCCTAAAAAAGAACAAAACAATAAACCTAAATCAAAATGGAATGTTTTAGACAAAGATTATGTAATAAAATTAAATGATATATCTAGTATATCGCATTATTGGATTAATTCTCCTAGATGTGACAATTTAAAATATTATCATATTAAACAAATAAATTGGCTCACTGATAAGGATGATGTCTTTAAAAATCTATTTTTTCCTTATGAAACTAGATATGGAAATTATATATTAATAAAACCTAATGGACAATATTTCTATTTTTTAGGTTAGCATAGTAAACATCAGGTTTGGGAGATTGCAAAGAATTTTTTGAATAAATAGCATTTTCTGGGTATAACTCATTGTTAGATTTGAGTCAAGGGAAGGATTAAGATAAAAAAGAATTATAAACGTAAATAGAACTATTTGAACATAACAGTTTTGCTCGCCACCCCAACACAGCTGTTGGTGCAAATCAGTTCAAATCACAACGAATCATAACCCAAAAAAATTACAAAAATTCACAATATGAAAAAAGCAGTATTATTATGTATTATAGGTTTAGCATTACTAATGTCATGTAATAAGGTTGAGTCTTCCGAATTCTATGTTATAAATGGGGAAATTAAAAACTTTGAGGGGGAGATTTATTTAATCCCAGCTGAGGATACTATATACTATTCGAATAATTTTAGACGAGATACTGCTACAGTACGGGATGGGAAATTCAAATTTAGATTGAGTACAAAATGTAAAACACCTTTACCTTTTCGTATAAGAACAGAAAACTCAATAACGGCAAGTTTTATTTTGGAACCACAAAACCAATCCATAAAAATTGATAGTATAAATTCTTCAACAAGACCAAGAATACTATCTGAAAATTCTGTAATAAATAGTGAATATCTTATTTTAGATGAAAGAAGGAGACCATCTAAAGAAGAAAAAGATTCTACATTTAAGAAAATGTATAGCTCAAATTATTCTAATGATTCAATTCAAAAAATTGCATTTATCGCACGAGGCAAATATGATGAGCAAACATTATCGATTTTGAAAGATTTTTCAAAGGATTATCCAGAGTCATATGTTTCTTTCTGGTTTCTTGTTTCACTGCAATTTAATATGGGGTACAATATTGAAATTGAAAATGCGTATGCATATCTTTCGCCTAATATAAAAAACACAGAAGTAGGGAAAATATTTGAAAAAAAAATGTTAATGTCAAAAATGGCACAAAAGGGAAGCTATTTTCCAGAAGTTGAAACTAATTAATAAACTTATCGAATTTACTTTTGACTATATTTATAATTCTGAAATAAAACACTATAACTCCATTAAGTTCAGTACTTACGAATTATGGGGCAATACATAAAAAAAGATGGCCATAAAATGGCTGAAACTGCCTAATAATACAAAAACATGAAAAATGGCATGGTTGTATTTCAGACTTTTAATGCTGTATAAAACTGCGCCGATGGTATAAGACAAACCTCCAATAAGTAACCAAATGAGTCCGTTTTGAGGCAGGTTTTCTACTAAAGGTTTTATCGCAAAAATGATAATCCATCCCATTAAAACATAGGCAATCGTAGAAGCTCTTTCATATTTTCCGGTAAAGAAAAGTTTCAGTACAATACCGACTAAAGCAATACCCCAAGAAATTCCGAAAATAACCCAACCGATAGTTCCATTAAGAGTAACTAAGCAAAATGGTGTGTAGGTTCCAGCAATGAGAACATAGATAGCAGAATGGTCGATTATATTTAATTTTTCTCTCCATTTCGGATTTTTCGAAGAATGGTAAATAGTTGATGCAGAGTATAATAAAATCAAACTAGAACCAAAAATACTAAAGCTTACGACATGCCAAACCGTTCCTGTTTTTGCCGCATAAACTACGAGCAAAACTAAAGCAACCACACTTAAAACTACGCCGAGCCCATGAGTGATTATATTTAGTTTTTCTTCTTTTGGATCGTAAAATTTTATCGGTTTCTTTGTTTTATTTTTCACAGCTTTTGAGATAACTTTCATCCGCAATTAGCGAATTATAAATTGTATTGAATGCCTCATTTTTTATCGTTGCCCGATGTTTAGCATCCAAATTATTAGTGGGTATAAATTTATGGATTTTAACGCGAAGTTTTCCGGGAGAACCGCTAAAAAAAGTATAAGAAAATCGCTTTTTGCTATCGAAAAAAGAAATTGGAACAATCGGGATTTCATGATCGATTGCCAATCGAAAAGCACCATTTTGAAACATATCTAAAATAACACTCTCGTCATCAGGAACTTTTCCTTCTGGGAATATGCAAACGCTAAGGTTATTTTTAAGTCGATTTTCGGCAGCTTCATACACCGCAATTTTACTTTTAGTATTGTTTCGGTCTACCAAAATACAGGTTCGTTTATAAATATATCCGAAAATAGGAATATCACCAAGCTCTTTTTTACCCACAAAAACAAAGGGATTATCTGTAATAGAAAGCATCAGCATGATATCGATAATCGAAGTATGATTGGGGCAAAATAGATAGCTCTTATCTCTTTCGGGTTGTTGTTCAGCGGTAACTTCTGTATAAAAACCCATAACGAAAAGTAAAGTTTTTGCCCATATTCTGGCAATTTTAAAGAAAATAGGATACCATTTTTCTTTGGAGATAATAATGACCAAGACTGGAAGCAACAGTAGAATCGTTCCTAACATCCAAGCGTAGAACCAAATTCTCCAAAGTAAAATCAAGAAAGATTTAAAAATCTGCATAACTTTCAAAATTACACATTTTGACCAAAGAAAAAGAGTAATGTTTGTAAAAAAGAAAGCATTCGAAAACCGCTATTTTTGTTAAAATGTAAGAGGTAGAAGTCAAGAAATATGTATTTTTGCACTCGAATTTAATAATTTTAATGAGGGTGAGGTTTTGATTTTAGATTAGCAAACCTCTTTAAAATGCTATTTTTTTATACAAGATTATGTCAAGAATTCTAACAGGAGTACAAAGTACCGGAACACCACATTTAGGTAATTTATTGGGAGCTATTATCCCGGCGATTGCAATGTCAAAAATATCGAAAGAGGAATCTTTTTTGTTTATTGCAAATTTACATTCGCTTACCCAAATAAAAGATGCAAACACCTTAAAACAAAATACATATAGTACTGCAGCAACTTGGTTAGCATGTGGTTTAGATGTGGAAAAAACTGTATTTTATCGTCAGAGTGATGTGCCTCAAGTAACCGAATTATCGTGGTATTTGAGCTGTTTTTATCCGTTTCAACGGTTGACTTTGGCGCATAGTTTTAAAGATAAAGCAGATCGATTGGAAGATATAAATTCGGGTTTATTTTCATATCCAATGCTAATGGCGGCCGATATATTATTGTATGATGCAGATATTGTTCCGGTAGGGAAAGATCAATTGCAGCACTTGGAAATGGCAAGAGATGTTGCGAATCGGTTTAACCATCAAATGGGAGAAACTTTAATTGCACCACAAGCGAAAATTCAAGAAGGTACGATGTATGTACCTGGAACTGATGGTGAAAAAATGAGTAAGTCCAAAGGAAATATTATTGATATTTTCTTAAATGACAAGCAGTTACGTAAGCAAATCATGAAAATTCAAACTGATTCAACTCCCTTAGAAGATCCTAAAAATCCGGATACTTGTAATTTGTTCGCGTTGTATAAATTAGTTGCTTCTGCCGAAGAAATCGAAGAAATGCGTTCGAAATATTTGGCTGGAAATTATGGTTACGGACATGCAAAACAAGCTTTTTATGAGCTGCTTTTAAAAAGATTTGAAAAAGAGCGAGAGTTATACAATTATTACATGAGTAATTTACCCGAGATCGACAAAGCCTTAGAAATTGGTGCAAAAAAAGCTCATGGAGTAGCCGATAAAGTTTTAAAAAGAGTTCGTGCGAAATTGGGGTATTAATTTGAAATCGATATCATTCTAATAAAAATAGGAGTTGGAGAGTTATATTTAGTTACGTTCAAAAGATTCTCATTTTCATGGGAATGACAAGTCAACAACCAGCATCTATGTCATTTCGACTGTAGTGATAGCGAAATGGAGAAATCTCATGAACATTTTCAAAGAATCAAAAGATTGCCACTTTCGCGAAAATGACAATTCATCCCAACAGCGAACAACGAAAAACCAGCAACAAAAAACAAACAACCAAACCCTACTTTTTCAAATCAATTTCTTTCAAATTTTCGATTCGGTTTCTTTTTAGAAAATCATCAATTGTTTCGAAGTGTTCGATGACACGTTGGTCTTTGAATTCGAATACTTTTTGAGATAAACCTTGTAAAAAATCTCGATCGTGCGATACTAAAATTAATGTACCATCAAAATCGCGTAAAGCTTCTTTTAAAACATCTTTAGATTTTAAATCAAGATGATTGGTCGGCTCATCGAGAATTAAAAGGTTTACAGGTTCGAGTAGCAATTTTACCATCGCCAATCTGGTTTTTTCACCACCCGAAAGCATTTTTACTTTTTTGTCGATATCTTGCCCGCTAAACATGAAACGACCTAAAATATTTTTAATTTGAGTTCTTATATCGCCTTCGGCAACCTCATCTACAGTTTGAAAAATAGTAAGTTCAGGATCTAATAGTGAAGCTTGATTTTGAGCAAAGTAACCTACTTTCACATTATGCCCCAAATGACATTTTCCGTCAAAATCAATTTCACCCAGAATTGATTTTAGCATGGTTGATTTTCCTTCGCCATTTCTACCAACAAAAGACACTTTTTCACCTCTTGAAATAGACATGTTGGCATCACGAAACACAACATTTTCATCATATTTTTTAGTCAAGTTTTCTACCGTTACCGGATAATCTCCGGAGCGTGGCGCTGGAGGGAAGCTTAATTTCAAGGATGAATTGTCGATTTCATCAATTTCAATGATTTCTAATTTTTCCAACATCCGCTCTCGTGAAGTCACTTGATTGGTTTTTGAATAGGTTCCTTTAAAACGCTCTATAAATGCTACATTATCGGCAATTAATTTTTGCTGCTCTTGGTAGGCTTTTACTTGATGTGCTCTTCGCTCTTCGCGCAATTGTAAATAATGAGAATAATTTGCTTTATAATCGTAAATCCGACCCATCGTTACTTCAATTGTTCGGTTGGTAATATTATCAATAAACGCTCTGTCATGCGAAATTACCATTACAGCATTGGCTTTATTTATTAAAAAATCTTCGAGCCAAATTACCGATTCAATATCAATATGATTAGTAGGCTCATCAAGAAGAATTAAGTCTGGTTTTTGCAATAAAATTTTTGCAAGCTCAATTCTCATACGCCATCCACCACTAAATTCTTTTGTTTGTCTTGTAAAATCCGTTTGCTTAAAGCCTAAACCTTTTAGGGCTTTTTCAACTTCGGCATCGTAATTCACATCTTCTAAAGCATAGAATTTCTCGCCTAAATCGGATACTTTTTCAATGATTGCCATATAATCATCCGATTCATAATCGGTTCTGGTTTCTAATGCTTTATTAAGACGATCCATTTCATCCTTCATGGCGAAAACATGTCCGAAAGCTTTTGCAGCTTCTTCAAAAACAGTACAATTATCTTCGGTTAACAGATGTTGTGGCAAATAAGCAATAATAGCATCTTTCGCAGCTCGAACATTTCCACGAGTTGGAGTTTGTTCTCCGGCAATAATCTTCATTAAAGTAGATTTTCCTGCTCCATTTTTTCCCATTAAAGCGATTTTGTCATTCGGATTTATCACAAAGGAAATATCGCTGAATAAGGTTGTACCACTAAATTCTACTGCTAAATTATCAACTGAAATCATACCTATTTTTTTGAAGGGGCAAAACTACTAAAAAGGTTCTATTTTTAATGTTGTTCTGTTGTTAAAACTTATACAATTGAAAATAATTGTTAACTTGGTTTTTCAAATCAAAATCCGAACGAAATTGCATTACGCAAAACAGATTTAAAAAGAATATGCGATGAAACCCATAGAATTTATCTTAAGAAAATGGAAACCTGAAGATGCTGAGACTTTGATGAAATATGCTGATAATCCGAAAATTGCAGCCAATTTGACTGATCAATTTCCACATCCTTATAAAAGAGAAAATGCTGAAGCTTTTATTGCCATGGCAACTAAGAATGATCCATTAACAATTTTTGCTATTTCCATTAACGGAGAATCGGTAGGAGGTATCGGCTTGCATTTTCAACAGGATATTCATCGAAAAAATATGGAACTCGGCTATTGGATTGCCGAACCCTTTTGGGGAAAAGGAATCATGACGAAAGCTGTTTTGCAAATAGTAGAATATGGTTTCAAAACTTTTGAAATAACGAGAATTTTTGCTCGACCTTTTGGCACCAATATCGGTTCACAAAAAGTATTGGAAAAAGCAGGATTTATTTTAGAGGCGCGATTGGAGAAAACATTATATAAAAATGGAGAATTTTTAGACGAATTGATTTATGCCGTTCGACGGGAAAGTTGAGTTTTTGCTTAAAGTTTCATTTTGATATGAAAAAATTTTAAAAAAAATGTGACATTTTTAATTCTCTTGCGAATATACTAGTAAACGAACGAAAAATTATTTGGCAAGTTGAAAAATACCGAACTACAGAGACAGCAATTTATAGAATACCTTGAAAGTTACAAGAAATTAGTCATTAAGGTAGCACGAATGTATTGTTCTGATTTGGAGATAAGAAAAGACCTAGTTCAAGAAATTTCTATCCAATTATGGAAAGCTTATCCAAAATACAATCCGGAATTTTCGCTGTCAACCTAGACGTATAGAATTGCTTTAAATGTTTGTATTTCTTATGTAAGAAAAGAAAATTCTAAAAACAAAATACACCCTAAAAAGTGTACAAGAATCTGTTACTTTTTTAAAGGATTTAAAAGAAATAGAAAATGAAGAAAATTTTAAGTAGTTGACCTATGAAATTTGGATAAAAGACAAAAAAAACCCATAAATTAGTTGTGTTTTTCGAAAAACCCCAAATATTGAAATGGGCTTAAGAATATTTAAAATATGGATTAAATGTACATGCTAAAATATGGTATCCTAATCGCTTTAATCTCCCTTTTTATAATGGGATGCAGAAATAAATCAGAAACTGTTGATAACCAAATTAAATTTGAAGATTCGAATGAATTAATAAATGAATTTCCGGTATCGAAGACTTCAAATGTTTTTCATAAAGAATTAACCTTCCAAAATATTTCTTTTGATATAAATACTTTATGGATGGATACCATACAAACATTAACCATTCAAATAGAAGGTTTAGAGAAAAATGACCAAAAAATTGACATAGAAATAGGGGGTATGGTTATTAATGCGGAAGTAGGAGATTTAAATTCAGATGGTTATCCCGAAATTTTAATTTATACAGTTTCTTCTGGAAATGAAAGCTATGGAAACGTCATTGGATATTCTGTTACTAATGAAGAATCAATAAGTCCCATTTATTTTCCTGAAATCTCTCAAAACCCGAGAATTAATAAAGGATATATGGGGCATGATAATTTCGCGATTGTTGAAGCTAATTTAAACCGGAGTTTTCAATTGTTTAAAGGCGATTCATCGGCAAATCCAACAGGATATATTCGTCAGATACGATATGTGTTAATTGATGGTGAAGACTCTAAAAAATTTGTAACCTCAATGGTTTTAGAGTATCCTAAAAATTAAGAATTACATAGATAAATTTTTACCATAAAAATTATGGTGCCGGATTTGGTTGCAACTCTTGAATGACGTTGATTTCATTCAAAACTTCTTTGGAAAGTTCGATTTGAATACTTTCTACATTCTCTTTTAACTGCTTCAAATTCGTTGCTCCAATGATGTTACTTGTAACAAAAGGTTGTTGGTTGACAAATGCCAAAGCCAATTGTGTTGGTGTCAGATTATTTTTATTGGCTAGCTCTACATATTTTTGAGTCGCAAAAATGGCTTGTTCGCCTAAATATTGTCTCATTTTTCGCAGTTGCGGATAGAGTTCCATTCTACCATTTTTATCAGCATTACCAAGATATTTTCCGCTTAAAGCGCCAAAAGCCAAAGGAGAATAGGCTAGAAGTCCGATATTTTCACGCATCGCGATTTCTGCCATACCGATTTCAAAGGTTCGGTTCAATAAAGAATAGGCGTTTTGCACAGATTTACAACGAGTTAGGTTGTTGTTTTTACTTTCTTCGAGATGGCGCATCAGACCCCAAGGAGTTTCGTTGGAAACACCATAATGGCGAATTTTACCTTGTTTTACCAAGGAATCTAATTTTTCAACAACTTGAAAGAAATTATCTTCCCATTTTTCGTGTGCATTATGCACATAATTTCGTCTACCAAAAAAATTAGTATTTCTTTCTGGCCAATGCAATTGGTACACATCAATATAATCGGTTTGTAATCGTGTAAAGCTTTTTTCAATGGCATCGTCGATGGCAGCATTTGAAAAACCCATATTTTCACGAACATGAGTTAATCCGGCACTCGGACCAGCAATTTTAGTGGCTAAAACGATGTTTTCTCTTTTTTGATCTTTTAACCAACTTCCGATAAATCGTTCGGTAGTCCCTTGAGTTTCTTTGCGACCGGGAACAGAATATATTTCGGCCGTATCAATAAAATTCACTCCATTTTCTAGGGCAAAAGTCAATTGTTCATGTGCTTCAGGTTCGGTGTTTTGCTCTCCAAAAGTCATGGTTCCCAAGCAAATTTTACTCACTTTTATATCGGTATTCGGAAGTAAGGTGTATTTCATTTTAAAAGATTTAAAGTCAAAAAAATTCCCGCCTAAGCGGGAATAGTTTCTATAATATAAAAATAAGGTTTTTTCTTAATTTAAAATTGCTTCAATTCCTGGTAAAGATTTCCCTTCTAACATTTCTAGCATGGCACCTCCACCGGTAGAAACATAACTCACTTTATTTTCAAAACCAAATTGTTTTACTGCGGCAACCGAATCACCACCACCAACAAGTGAAAAAGCTCCTTCTTCAGTAGCATCCGCAATAGCGTTACCCAATTCTATAGTTCCTTTAGAGAATTTAGGAATTTCGAAAACCCCAACTGGTCCATTCCATAAAATTGTTTTTGATTGCGCAATAATAAACGAGAAAGCTACATTGGTTTTTGGTCCGGAATCAACTCCTTCCCATCCGTCAGGAATATTATAAATATCAACCACTTGTGTTTTCGCATCATTGCTAAAAGCATCGGCAGCAATTACATCAACCGGTAAATGTACTTTTACATTTTTTGCTTTTGCTTTTGCCAAAATTTCTAAGGCAAGTTCTTGCTTATCATCTTCGCAAATGGAATTGCCGATCTTTCCGCCTTGCGCTTTGATAAAGGTAAAAGCCATTCCGCCACCAATAATTAAATGGTCAACTTTGTCTAAAATATTTTCGATTACAGTGATTTTTGAAGACACTTTTGAGCCTCCTAAAATAGCGGTAACAGGTTTTTTACTATCTTTAAACACCTTGTTAATACTCTCGATTTCACGAGCTAATAACAAGCCGAAACATTTATTTTTAGGAAAAAATTGTGCGATAATTGTTGTTGAAGCATGTGCTCTGTGAGCCGTACCAAAAGCATCGTTTACATATACATCACCGAGTTTTGCAAGTTGTTTTGAAAATTCAACATCACCAGCAGTTTCTTCTTTATGAAAACGTAAATTTTCTAATAATAAAACTTCACCTTTTTTTAATTCGGCAGCAGCTTTTTCTGCAGCTTCACCTACACAGTTAGAAACGAATTTCACTTTTACACCAATAATATCACTTATAGCATTTACAATATGCTTCAATGAATATTTTTCTTCTACACCTTTAGGTCTTCCTAAATGCGTCATTAAAATAGCGCTACCGCCGTCTTCTAAAATTTTTACGATGGTTGGTTTGGCTGCTTCAATACGTGTCGCGTCGGTAACCTTAAAATTTTCATCTAATGGCACATTAAAATCTACTCTGATTAATGCTTTTTTATCCTTAAAATTAATGTCGTTTACTGTTTTCATAATCTATTTAAAAAATGGAATGCAAATATACAAATTACTTACCATTTGTTCACAGAATTACTACGCTAATATTGCAAAAATTGTCTTAAAAATTAATGTCTTTTTTGATTAAAATCGCATCATTTAAAACAAAAGGCATTGGAATCATCATTTCATTTCGAGGAATCAAATTTTTGTGTATTTTTTGAATTTCCGAATTGGTAAATAAATCATATGAAGCTTCAAAAAATTCTAATTGCGGAATTTCCTTTTCAGGGATAGAAAACGTTAATAAAACAGATTCATTTTCATGCGTAAAATAATAACTCAAAATATGTCTGTTTTTTTCGGTGGTGAAAATATATTCTTGTCCGTTTTCCAACGAAAGCGACTCTTCGTTTAAGATGAATGAGGTAAAATGCAATGCATTTTTACTTTTTAATTCAAGTCGATTAACTTTTCGTTGTGGTGTTATTCGTAAAGAAATTGTTCGTGATGTATTTGCAACCGTATCTTTTAAAATTTCTATTGTGGGTTGTGTAAGGTTAATAAGTTTTGTTGGCTGAAGTATGTTGAAATTCGTGCCGTATTTGGTAGAAGCAGGAGTAGAAAAAACATTGTTTGGACTCGGATTTTCTTTAAAAAATTGGTTGGTAAAAGCATCCGTTTCGGTATTATAACTTGCCCAATATGCTTCTTTTTTATCTGCGTCTAAAACATATAATATGCTGTTCGGTTGTTTTCTTTCTTGATTGTAATCAGATGAAAACGAAGCGGATACCAATGCCAAAATACCTATTAAAAAAGCCAGTTTTGCCAGTTTTTTTATGTTTTTATAAGAGGCGAATATGGGTAAAACTATTCCGATAAGTAAAATAGTAAAAACAGCACTTGCCACCGTCATTTTAAGTCCGAGACCCACAGGAAACATTTGAATCAAAGGCACAAAAATCAAAATTGTCGGTATGGCTAAAAAAGTAAACAGCAATATTTTATTCGAATTATATGCTTTATAAAACAATAAAGCAGCGAGAATTACTAGAGCTAGAAGTACCGGAATAATAAAAAATCCTGCGCCTGGTAAATATAAGGCAACTGCAGTATTGATAAGTAGCCAAATAAAAATTGGTGCAATGAATAAATCGGGGGTGTCGTATTTTTTAAAATAACGGGAATACAACCAAAAATTAATTGCGATTGCAAAAGAGACAAAAGCAGCGATATAAAAATTACCGTTATAGGTAAAACCGTGTAAAATATCTTGGTATTGCGGATAAATTTTAAGCAGAAGTTTCCAACCAAAAAATGTAATTAAGCCAGCCAAAACCAATGAACTCAACAAAGGAATAAACCCTTTAAAGATTACTTTAACTGATAGTTTTTGTTTTTTAAAGCCGAAAAAAAGAAGTACAATAAATGCAAAAAATGCAAAAATCAACATGTAATTTACCCAAGAAAACGGGTAATTTACCAATGAAAATCCTGGAAAATTAAAGAAAACATAATCTTTATTTGACGTTAAATTGTTCAAATCCGCATCAGCGAAATAAGTTAGTAAAGGCATTAAGTAGGTTGCTTGATGCTCGAGCGTATTTTTATCCAAACGCTCCAAATTATCTTGCTGTGTGTGGTAATCATAATGATCGTCGATAAAGGCAAAATTGTAGCCATTAATATTTCCTTCTTCGCGAAAAACGGTTAAATCGGTGTCGTTTGGTAACATTTTATAAAGGCTGTAAAACAACGAATTTCCCACCGGATATTTCACATTTGCTTGATTAAAAGCATGTATTAAATTTTTATTTCCGCCATTAGTTTCCATTAATAAAAGACTCGGACCACCGCTTCCTCTTGCCTCAAAATTAAGTACAACGCCTACATTTTTTGCCCAAGGATGATGATTTACAAAGGCATTTGCACCTAACAATCCAAGTTCTTCTGCATCGGAAATCAAAATAATAATATCATTTTTTGGTCTTGGATTGTTACCTAAATAAGCACGAAGACTTTCTAAAATGGTCACAATACCGCTGCCGGCATCACTTGCGCCAAAAGAAGAATGTGGTGCGGAATCGTAATGTGTCAACAAGAGTAAAGAATTGCCCTTTTGAGTGCCCGGTATTTTTGCAAGAATATTTTGGGTATCGGTACCAGCACGCCATTTTTTGTTGAATGCAATTTGATATTGGACTTCTACGGTGAGACCTAATTTTTGTAGTTCAGAGGAGATATAGTTGCGCACCTCTGTATGGTTTTTACTTCCAACATAGTGCGGTTCTTTTGTGATTTCTTTTAATTGCATTAAAGCCCTTTCGGTTGAAAATTTTAATTTGGGAGTTTCTAATCCACTGATTTGGCTTGGCATTAAAGAAGTAAAACTCCAATAAATTGCTGCAATAAGCAAAATAAAAGAAATGGCTGATGTAAAGTTTTTTCTAGCTGACATGTTTAGCTTTGGTTTTCAATAGACTTTAAATGTAAGGATTCTATTGAAGTTATTCAAACCAATAGAAATTCCCGCGAAAGCGGGAATCTCATTAGTATTAACTTTTTTAATAAGAATATTTCTATTCTATTAAAGGAGTAACTGGTTTTGATTGTTTTAAATATTGATCTAAAAAAGTAAGAATTTGTCCGTAACCTTTGATTTCATTTTCTTTTTTTCTAAAACCGTGACCTTCATCCGGAAAGAGAACATATTCAACCGGAATATTATTCTTTTTCATTTCGGCAACCATTTCATCTGACTCTACTTGCAACACTCTTGGATCATTTGCTCCTTGTAAAACCATTACCGGACTTTTAATTTTATCGGCATGAAATAATGGAGAAATCTCATACAATCGAACTGAATCTTTGGTGTTTGGGTCTCCTAATTCGGTATATAATGCTTTTTTAAAAGATTCCCAATGAGGAGGAATCGATTTTAAAGTACGTAACCAGTTTGTTACTCCGAAAATATTTACACCTACTTGAAATTCATCCGGTGCAAATGCCATAGCAGCCATAGTCATATATCCACCATAACTTCCACCGATAATTCCAATTTTTTCGCCGTCGATATAATTTTGTTCTTGTAACCATTTTTTACCCCAAATACAATCTTTTAAATCTTTATCGCCATGATTCAAATCGTCCATTTTGAAAAAAGTTTTACCATAACCACTACTACCTCTGTTGTTTACGGCTAAAATGGCATAACCATGATTTACCAAAAACTGAATTAGTGAGAAATAACCCACTCGTGTTTGCCCTCCGGGTCCACCATGAACCCAAACTAATGCCGGCACTTTAGTATCGGCAGTTGCGGTAAGGGGTTTGTAATAAATTGCCGGAATTTCTAATCCGTCAAACGACTTGAAGCGAACTACTTCAGCTGAAACCAAATTAGAGGCATCTAACTCGGGACTCATCGTGTTGGTCAATTGTTTGAGTTCTTTTGTCTCAAAATTATATACATAAATATCATTCGAAGATTTAGAAGTTCCAACGGTTAAACGCATCCAATTTTCACTGTCAGAAATTGAAACGCCCTTGATATCGGCATCCGGTATTGCAGGAAAATCGATATTTTTTCCGGTTATATTGTCTTTGATGATTAGGTTTGTTTGGCCATCTTCATTAATTCCAATCACACGATATTTGCCATTTTCACTCAAATTACTATACATGACATCCCAATTGGTTTCAAAAACAACTTCTTTGGTACCCGTTGCAATTTCATACTGTACGAGGTATTTAAATTCTTTGCCGTTATCGGTAATATAATAAAAATAGGCGTTGTCAATACTAAAACCTGAACCAGAATAAGCACCGGGTTCGGTAGAAATTTCAACCGTTTTATTGGTTTTTCTATTATTTAAAAATAACTTGTCTTCACTTGTTGTAATCGATTCTGAAATACTGAAAAAATTCTCATCGTTTGAAATGTTTTCTACATTCAATCCTTTCTCATTTTTGTACAGCATTTTAGAAGTCCAATTGCTTATATTCATTTTATAAAAGTCAAAAAATCGTGAATCACGGATATTAGAAAGATAATACATTGATTTTTTATCTTCACTCCAACCTTCAAAATTCGTTTTTACATTTTCTCCCGGAGTAAGATCTGTGGAAGTTCGATCATCTTTTAGTATAAAAATATGATTATTTTCATCGCCTCCTTTATCGGCAGAATATAAAATTTGATTGGTGCCGGGTACTTCATCAATCACGTAAAATGATTCCTTTTCTGAAAAAGTAAGTTGTTTTTTTTCACCATTTGCAATGGTAATTTCAAAAGCGTTAAAAATACCGGTTTCGTTGCTACTTATTAATAATTTTGTTTCGTCATTATTGAAAGTACCACCGGAAACATTAATATTTTTATAAAATTGCTCAATACTGTATTGGGTAATTTCTTTGGGAGTTTCTTTTATTTCCTTATCGGAAGTATTTTTACACGATAAGAAAGAAATTAGCACAGCAAATAGAATGATTTTTTTCATAAGGATGATTTTTTAGTTAGATGTAATTGTTCAAAAAGGCACAATAAATTAGGCATAAAACACTAATTAATTGACAGTGACTAATATAACGAAAATATGGGCTATGTAAAAAATATTCTTATTTGATCGCAATATTGAATTTAGGATGTTAATTTTTGATAACATTCAACTCATTCCATTGCATATTGGTATCGTTAAAAATTTGTTTTTCCAAATCTTTACCACTGTCGAAGAGTTTTTCTTTTGGAATGGGAATCCCAACAGAATCAATTTTATTAATCAAGAATACTTGCCCGATATTAACAGTAGAATTTTCATTGGGGTCAAACAGGTGTTTTTTTATAAGATTTACTTGGGCATCCCATCGAAATAAATTCGGGTACCATTTTTCTTTGAATTTTTGGTAATTGATTGTAGTACTGAATTGAGGTCTCGAAATGCTTAACCCCATGGCAAATAATATTGGTTTAACCAAAAAAGGAATACTAAATCTACCGGTAGACTCAACCGAAACTATGGCATAAGTTTCGCGACTGATTAAAATTTTACCCGAATCTTTAATATGGTCAATTGTTCGTTTGGCTTTGAATAAAATGGCAACCAAAGGCTCACCATTCAATGAAGTTTCTTCGCCAAAAGTATATTCATATTTTTTAAAATCTTTTTCATTCAGGTAATTTCCCTTATCATGATTAATATCAAGGTGAATTACAGATTGGGGTCCGCCAAAATCTACTTTTAAATTACCGTCGTATTCATCTTCATCGTATTCTTCCCCTTTTCTATCCGCTTTTTTTTTCGCTTTCGCAGACTTTTTTTCTATCCATTCCTTCATGAATTGAAATTGTTGCACATTTTCAGCTGGTTTATACAATAAGAGTTGATGCTGATTTTTTGTAGTGTCTTTTGGTTCAGGATAATAGGTTTTAAAAACAGCCTCTTCCTGCTTAATAATTTGATTATTTTCAATAAATTTTTCCCTATAATAGGCAATAGATTGATAAGGGTTCTGCGGATAATTATCTTTTAAATTATCCAATGCTCTTTTGATATAATCTAATGGTGTTAACTGACTAAGAACAACTTCATCTAAAACATTATTTGCAGGTTCTAATTCAATTTTAATTGGATTATTTACAATTTGCAAAGCAATTTCGTATGGATTAAAACCAATAAAACTTATCGAAAGTGTATCGTTTTGTTTTAACTCGGGAATGTAAAAATCAAATTCACCATCTTCATTTGAAATCACACCAATAGGGTAATTTTTTAAGGTAATGGAAGCAAAGGGCAGAGGTTCGTTAGTTTCTTTGTTGGTTACGGTTCCGCTAACAAGGCTTTTACTTTGAGAAAAAAGGGAGGTACTAATTAATGCGAAAAGAAAAAATAATCTTAATAATTTGAACTGCATAAAACGTTTTGTTGTTCGACGAATTAGTACCGAAATTGTTACAACTAAGAAACAAATTTATTGGCAAAGGCTCTAGTTTAGATTGGTGTTGATTTTTTCAACCTAAAGATAATTTTAAGTATTAACGATTGTTTGCCTTTCATTTTTTTTATTTCTTTTGCACGCCCAAAAGAAACGAAACAAAGAAAAAGGCGCTTATCCGAGGAGTTTTTCGACAACAAGGTCGAAAAATCATGTCAGAAACTCCGCGTCGCTCCGTGCCTTCGCTCTTGTTCTTGGAGCTTTCTGACACTATTCTGCGTATAGGGAATCTTAGCTGCGCTCAGTCTGAAGTTTTTAACAACACTATTTTAATCTAGAGCCTTGATGAATTATTTGCTATTAAAATCAGTCATTTTTCACCAATAGAAAATAATCATTCTCTAACGGAAGATAACCTTGATCATAAACGTAATAATATATAGTACCTGCTTTTGTGGTATAAATTGAGGTAAATAAATTAAAGTCAAAGTTAGTATTGAGCAGTTTGGTTCGGGTAACTTTTGATTTACCTGTAGTATTTAATTCTGTTAAGATTTTGTAATTTTTACGTAATCGATTGTTTGTATTTCGAATCAAGTTTTTACTACCTGTGTTAACCTTATTATTATAGGCATTCCGACAATAATCGCTGCAAAATTTCTTATCGCTTCGCCCTTTTATAATTTCTTTACATTCAAGGCACTGTTTGTCGCTCATGACTATTTTGTTAATATTCAGGTAAATATAGGTAAAAATATCCGTTTACAAACGGTTACATTCAATTACATACGAAAGTAACTACTTACAAACCGAGTTCAGGTTTCGACTCATCGCATATTTGCAGTGTTAATCAAAAACATTTTATAAACCAGTCTGTTCAATCAGGCGTAAAACTTTTTATTATGAATAACTTAAGAAACAGAGTACAGTTAATTGGAAACTTAGGAATGAAACCTGAAATTAAAACATTAGAGTCCGGTAAAAAATTGGCAAAATTTTCAATCGCCACAAATGAAACGTATAAAAATGCTAAAGGCGAAAAAATTACGGACACGCAATGGCACAATGTAATTGCATGGAACAAAACTGCTGAAATTGCCGAAATGTTTTTAGATAAAGGTAAAGAAGTTGCTATTGAAGGCAAATTAACCACTCGTTCATGGGATGATGAACAAGGCAATAAAAAATATATTACTGAAATAGTTTGTAGTGAATTATTGCTTTTGGGATCGAAAGGACAATAGGTTTTTGTTAGGGGATTGACTTTTAAAGTCAATCCCCTATTTTTTTCATGAATTCTTCCCCAAAATCGGCAAGATATTTTTTGACATTTTGCATAGAATCCTCCAAGTTTGGTGCTTTTTCAATCGTAGAAGTTGCATAAGAAATTCCTAAAGATTTTAGTTCTTTTGGGCTCAAATCAATTTTCCCGCAAAATGCGGCAACGGGAATTTTATATTTTTTAGCGGAATTGATTACTCCATTAATGGTTTTACCAGAAAGGGTTTGTTCGTCTAACTTTCCTTCTCCGGTAATTATCCAATCGGCATTTTGAATTTGGGTTTCAAAATTTACCAATTCTTTTACCAATTCAATTCCGGAAACGAGTTCAGCATGTAAAAAAGCAACAGCTCCTGCGCCCAAACCTCCTGCAGCTCCAACACCTTTTATTTTTTGCACATCGATATGAAATTGTTCTAAAAATAACGCAGACATGTTTTGCAAACCTTTGTCTAGTATAATTATTTCTTCTTGATAAGCTCCTTTTTGAGGTGCATAGACAAAAGCAGCTCCGTTTTTACCGTATAACGGATTGGTAACATCACAAGCAATTTTAAACTTAATTCTATCTATTTGTTCAAGTACATTAGAAGTGTCAATTTTTTTTATATGAATCAAATTTTTCCCAATCGGGACAATTTCTTTATCAAATTCATCTAAAAATCGAAAACCCAAAGCAGTCGCCATACCAATACCGCAATCGTTTGTTGCACTTCCACCAATACCTAAAATAATGGTTGTTGCTCCTTTTTCAATCGCATGTCGAATTAATTCACCGGTGCCAAGAGTAGTCGTGAAAAAGCAATTTTGTTCTTCTTTAGCAAGTAAATTCAGCCCCGAAGCTTTTGCCATTTCAACATAGGCAGTTTTAGAATCTTTTGCAAAAAGGTAGCAAGCATCAATTTTTCTAAAAAGAGGATCTCTCACTTTCGTGGATATAGTTTCGCTTTGTAAGTGAAAATCTAAAACAGCAAATGTTCCATCGCCACCATCGGCTAGAGGAATTTTGACAATCTCGACAGCCGAATTAACACGGTTAATTCCTTCCGCAACAGCATCACAAAACTCTATTCCGGTTAAAGAACCTTTGAATTTATCTGGCGCAAGAATAATTTTCATGGAGTTACAAATTAATATGGAACTCTAAAAGTACAAATAAAGCCGAGTTAACTTACTTGCTCTCCATTCTTTACCGAATCTTTTTCCGGTTCGATAAAGGCTAGTTTTCCGTCTGGTGTGTCGGTCATTAAAATCATACCCTGACTTTCAACACCTTTTAAATTTCTTGGGGCAAGATTGACCAAAACAGAAACTCGTTGTCCGATAATATCTTCAGGTTTAAAACTTTCGGCAATTCCGCTAACGATAGTTCGAATATCCAAACCAACATCGACTTTTAATTTTAGTAATTTTTTAGTTTTCGGAATTTTTTCTGCCTCTAAAATAGTCCCAATCCGTATGTCTAATTTGGTGAAATCATCAAATGAAATGGTTTCTTTTATTGGTTCAACCACCACCACTTTATTCGATTCTTTGGTGGCTTCCAATTTTGCAAGTTGCACATCAATTTCGGCATCTTCAATTTTTGAAAACAGCAATTCTGCTTGATTTATTTTGTGCCCTGAGGCTATTAAAACTGCTTCCGAATTTACAGTTTCCCAAGTAGCTTGGTGTTCAAGATCTTTATAATTTAAAATATTCTTCAATTTACGGCTGGTAAACGGTAAAAATGGCTCACTTAATATCGCTAAAGCGGAAGAAATTTGCAAAGCGACAAATAGAATAGTTTCTACGCGAGTTGGATCTGTTTTTATCTGTTTCCAAGGCTCTTCATCTGCTAAATATTTATTTCCCAATCGGGCTAAATTCATTAATTCGGATAATGCTTCCCGAAATCGAAAGCGTTCAATAGAACTCGAAATTATGGCAGGATATTTTTTAACTTCCTCTAAAGTAGTCTTATCAATTTCAGTTAATTTCCCCATTGGAGGGATTATTCCATCATAATATTTGTTGGTTAAAACAACAACACGGTTGATAAAATTACCAAATATGGCAACCAATTCATTATTATTTCTCGCTTGAAAATCTTTCCAAGTAAAGTCATTATCTTTAGTTTCAGGTGCATTTGCTGTTAAAACATAACGTAACACATCTTGCTGATTTGGAAACTCTTGCAAATATTCATGCAACCAAACTGCCCAGTTTTTAGAGGTGGAAATTTTGTTTCCTTCTAAATTTAAAAATTCATTAGCCGGAACATTTTCGGGAAAAATATAACTTCCTTCTGCTTTTAACATCGCCGGAAAAATAATACAATGAAATACGATATTATCTTTTCCAATAAAATGCAACATTTTGGTATTTTCATCTTTCCAATACGGCTCCCAATCTTTTCCAACTCTTGCTGCCCATTCTTTGGTAGAAGAAATATATCCAATTGGTGCATCAAACCATACATATAAAACTTTTCCTTCTGCACCTTTTACCGGAACCGGTATTCCCCAGTCCAAATCACGGGTTACAGCTCTTGGTTTTAAACCGTCATCGACCCAAGATTTTACTTGTCCGAGTACATTTGCTTTCCAATCCGATTTATGACCGACTAAAATCCATTCTTTCAACCAATTTTCGTATTCGTTTAACGGTAAATACCAGTGCTTTGTTTCTTTTAAAGTAGGTTTATTTCCGGTAATAGCTGATTTTGGATTAATCAAATCGGTTGCATTATGACTTGTGCCACAATTTTCACATTGATCGCCATAACTCTCTTCGTTACCACATTTCGGACAAGTACCTACAACGAATCTGTCGGCTAAGAATTGGTTTGCTTCTTCGTCGTACAATTGCGCAGAAGT
>RCMY010000554.1_pt1 | contig 35098 bp, 36 predicted proteins | sample 2041341 | NCBI WGS metagenome assembly RCMY01 (sample SAMN09708234, study PRJNA481090) | Marine sediment metagenome, whole genome shotgun sequencing project. | reverse complement strand
CTCGTGGCAATCTTTTGGCTCAAAAACGCGCCTGCCGCGTTGAAAATGCTCGCAAGGTGTCCAACCTTGCTGCGCTTTTCGCCTTGCAAACGCGCTTTTGCGCTCAAAATCTTACGCACGGATGAATTGTGAACAGACCCTAGGGCGTCCTGGCAAACTATTGTAAAATACGCCTCTATTCACCACAGGCCGTCTGAAACATGAGCGACATCACCGCATTTGCCAACCGTTTGGGCAAAAATGCCAAGCATTATCTGAAATGGGCGCGCCGCCACAATATCGAAGCTTGGCGGCTGTATGACCGCGATATTCCGCAATTTCCGTTTGCCATCGATGTGTATGGCGGCCAAATCCACTTGCAGGAATACGACACCGGCTGGCTGATGCAGCCGGAAGAATATGAAACCTGGCTCTCGGAAGTGCTCGAAGCGGTGGCTTTTATCACCGGCTTTGCGCCGGCCGACATCCATTTGAAGCGGCGCGAACGCCAAAAAGGCACGCAGCAATATGAGAAAACCGGCAAAGCAGGCGCAGATTTTATTGTGCACGAACACGGCCGCCGTTTTTGGGTGAATTTGGAAAAATACCTCGACACCGGCCTTTTTCTCGACCACCGCAACACCCGGCAGCGCGTGGGCGAAATGGCAGCAGGCAAACGCTTTTTAAACCTTTTTGCCTACACCGGCAGCTTCAGCGTGTATGCCGCCACCGGCGGCGCGGCGGCAAGCGAAACGGTGGATTTATCCAACACTTATCTCGATTGGGCGCGACGCAATTTCGAATTGAACGGCATCGATGAAGCGCGCCACCAAATCGTGCGCGCCGATGTGTTTCAATATCTTCAAGCGGCTGCCCAAGCCGGCAAAACATTCGATTTAATCGTGATGGACCCGCCCAGTTTTTCCAACAGCAAGAAAATGCTCGATATTCTCGACATCCAGCGTGACCATCAAAAGCTGATCGATGGCGCAATGGCGCTGCTCGCTTCAGACGGCCTGCTGTTTTTCTCCAACAATCTGCGCAGCTTTGCGCTTGATGAAGCCGTGGCACAAAAATATGCGGTGAAAGATATTTCCAAACAATCGGTGCCGGAAGATTTCCGCAATAAAAAAATCCACCAATGTTGGGAAATCCGGCATCGTTAAGATAAAAGTTTCAGACGGCCTTGATGATTTAAGGCCGTCTGAAAAGGAGCGCATATGTATAAAATCATCATTTGCACCACCGCCTTGTTGCTGGGTGGCTGCATGTATGCCGACACACCTTACGGACGCGTGGCGGCCGTCGATTTGCCGGTGCATTCCAGCACCACGGTCAACAAAACCGTCACCATCAACGCGCCGCCGGGCACCACTGTGATTTACCAAGATGCCGAGCCGGTAGACTATCCACGCCGGCGGCCTTATTACCGCTATTATTGAATCTATCTGCATCATATTCAGACGGCCTTACATATTGAGATGAAGGCCGTCTGAACGCATTTTATACCAATCCAAAAAATAACCTAACTGCGTTGGCTCGCCTAGCCGTACTATCTGTACTGTCGCAGGCTTCCGCCTTGTTAGCTTACTTTTTTGAATGGGTATTAGAGAGCCACATCAATGAAAATCAGCAAAACCACCGCGCAAAATATTGTCAACCGAGCCATGAAAGTGATCGGCAAATCGGTGAATGTGATGGATGAACGCGGCATTATTATCGCCTCGGGCAATGCCGGCCGGCTGGGGCAGCGCCACCCCGGCGCGCTCTTGGCGCTGCGTGACAATAAAATCGTGGAAATCGACCGCGAGCTGGCCGAGCAATGGCGCTATGAAGCGCTGCCGGGCATCAATCTGCCCATCACTTATCTGGGCAAGCCTTTGGGCGTGGTGGGCATTTCGGGCGTGCCCGCCGAAGTGCGCCCTTATGCCGAGCTGGTGAAAATGACGGCAGAATTGATTATCGAGCAGGGCGCTTTGTTGGCACAGGAGCATTGGAACCGCCGCTATCAGGAAGAGTTTCTGCTCGAAGCGATACGCGGCAGCGCCAAACCGGCCGATTTGAAGCGCCGTGCCGCCGCGCTGGGGCTGGATGTGTCGGGGCGCTTTGCGGCGGTGGTGATCAAATGCCGCCGCCCGGAAGAATTTTTGCTCACCCACCGGCTGGTGGCTTATCTGGAGCAGCCCAAATTCAAGCAATGGGTGGTGATGACGGCGCTTGACGAAATTACTGTGTTGAAAGCGCTACCGGCGGCGCAAGAGGCCGATGCAAAATTATTGCAGGCCATGCTGCCCGAGGGCATGGTGGCACAGGATTTTCATATGGCTGCCGGCGCGGCGTTTAGCGGCGCCGATGCCTTGCACATGGCTTATCAAACCGCCGCCAGCACGCTGGCTTATGCGCAAACGCGCGCGCCCAAAGAGGCGCATTATTTTTACCGCCACTACCGGCTGCCCGCGCTTTTGGCCGAATTTTCCGGCTCGTGGCAGGCGCAGGAATTGCGCCGGCCTATAGAGGCTTTACGCGCGAAAGACAGCCGGCAGATATGGCTCAAAACGCTACGCCATTATTTCGATGCCGAGGGCGATGTGCCGCGCGCGGCGCAAACTTTGTTTGTGCATCCCAATACCTTGCGCTACCGGCTCGCGCAGATTGAGCAGATCACAGGCTTATCGCTGCACAAAACCGATGAGCAAACCATGCTTTATCTGGGCATGCTGCTGCATGAAGATTGATGCCCAACCTGAAAAACAAGCTCACGGCGTTGCCCCGCCTTGCTGTGCTGCCTGTGCTGTTTGCGGTTTGCCGCTTTTTTAGAATCGGCATTGGATAATTTCACAAAATAAACATATTTTCAGCATAATTTTTTGTGCAGAAATATAAAGACTTTTTTCACATCAAGCGCCGATAATGGTGGCCGCAAACAAATATATTTACCGGATTTAACAAGGAGAAACACATGGTCAGCGTATCGGCTTTGGGCGCCATCACCGCTTTGGTGGTGGCCATCGGATTGATTTTAAAGAAAGTGCCGCCGGCTTACGGCATGATTGTGGGCGCCTTGGTGGGCGGCTTGGTGGGCGGCGCGGGCTTGAGCGAAACCGTGAGCTTGATGATAGGCGGTGCGCAAGGCATCACCACCGCCGTGATGCGCATTTTGGCCGCCGGCGTGCTGGCCGGTGTGTTGATTGAATCGGGCGCGGCCACGGTGATTGCCGAAACCATTGTGAAAAAGCTCGGCGAAACCCGCGCGCTGCTGGCGCTCACGCTCGCCACCATGATACTCACCACCGTGGGCGTGTTTGTGGATGTGGCGGTGATCACCGTGGCACCGATTGCGCTGGCGCTGGCCAAGCGCGGCGGTTTGTCTAAAGCGGCGATTTTGCTGGCGATGGTGGGCGGCGGCAAGGCGGGCAATATTATGTCGCCCAACCCTAATGCCATTGCCGCGGCCGATGCTTTTGATATTCCGCTCACCTCGGTGATGGCTGCGGGCATTGTGCCGGCGCTGTTTGGCGTGGTGGTCACTTATTTTCTGGCCAAGCGCTTGGTGAAAAAAGGCAGCATGGTGCAGGATAGCGAAGTGGAAACCGAACACAACAGCAAGCTGCCGCATTTTGCCGCCGCCATTTCCGCGCCCTTGGTGGCGATTGTGCTGCTGGCGCTGCGCCCGATTGCCGGCATTGCGGTCGACCCGCTGGTGGCGCTTCCGGCCGGCGGCTTGGTGGGCGCACTTTTGATGGGCAAATTCAAACACAGCAATCATTACGCCATCAGCGGCCTGAGCAAAATGGCACCGGTGGCAATTATGCTGTTGGGCACCGGCGCGCTGGCGGGCATTATCGCCAATTCCGGCTTGAAAGATGTGCTGATCGACGGGCTCACCGCATCGGGGCTGCCTTCTTATCTGCTCGCCCCCATTTCCGGCGCGCTGATGTCGCTGGCCACGGCTTCGACCACGGCGGGCACGGTGGTGGCGTCTAATGTGTTCAGCAGCACCTTGCTCGAATTGGGCATCAGCGGCATTGCCGGCGCGGCGATGATTCATGCCGGCGCCACCGTGTTCGACCACATGCCGCACGGCTCGTTTTTCCACGCCACCGGTGGCAGTGTCAACATGGACATCAAAGAGCGCTTGAAGCTGATTCCTTATGAAAGCGCGGTGGGCTTAACGCTGGCGCTGGTGTCTACCCTGATTTTCGGCGTGTTTAAATTTTAAGGAGCAAGTGATGAAAATCGTGATCGCCCCCGATTCATTTAAAGAAAGTTTAACCGCGCTAGAAGTGGCCGAGGCCATTGAAGCCGGCCTGAAAAAAGTGTTGCCCGATGCCGAATATGTGAAAGTGCCGATGGCCGATGGCGGCGAGGGCACGGTGCAATCTTTGGTGGATGCCACCGAAGGCCGATTGATAAGCGCAGAAGTGTGCGCGCCTTTGGGCAACAAAGTGAAGGCTGAATTCGGCCTCTCGGGCGACGGGCGCACCGCCATTATCGAAATGGCCGCCGCATCGGGCCTGCATTTGGTGCCGCCCGAAGCGCGCAACCCTTTGCGCACCACAAGCTACGGCACCGGCGAGCTGATTTGTGCCGCGCTCGATGAAGGCGTGGAAAAAATCATTGTCGGCATTGGCGGCAGCGCCACCAACGACGGCGGCGCGGGCATGTTGCAGGCGTTGGGTGCTTTGCTGCTGGATGCGCACCATCAGCCCATCGGTGCCGGCGGTGGCTGTTTGCAGGATTTGGCCGCAATCGACCTTAGCGGCCTGGATAAGCGCTTGGCCGGCGTGGAAATCGTGGTGGCCTGCGATGTGGATAATCCGCTGTGCGGCGAAAAAGGCGCATCGGCTGTGTTCGGGCCGCAAAAAGGCGCCACGCCCGAAATGGTGCAAGCGCTGGATTCGGGCTTGCACCATTTTGCCGCCATTGCCGCGCGCGATTTAGGCTTGGATATTCAAAGCCCGGCCGGTGCCGGCGCGGCCGGCGGCATGGGCGGCGGCGTGCTGCTGCTGCCCGATGCGCGCCTGCAAGCGGGCGTGCAAATCGTGATGGAAGCGGTGAAGCTGGCTGAGAAAGTGCAAGATGCCGATTTGGTGATCACCGGCGAGGGGCGCATGGATGCGCAAAGCGTGCACGGCAAAACGCCCATCGGCGTGGCGCACACAGCCAAAGCCTTCGGCAAGCCCGTGATTGCGATTGTGGGCTGCCTGCGTGAAGACTACGAAGTGGTGTATGCACAAGGCATTGATGCCGTGTTTCCGATTATCCGCCAGCTCGGCAGCCTGGAAGAAATTTTGCAGCACGGGCGCGATAATTTGGTGTCGGCCGCGCAAAATGTGGCCAGAATTTATCAGATGGGCATCAGCCGGAAATAAATTGATATAGTGGAATCAAGGAAAAATTGATGCAAAAATCAGAAATCCCAAGTCGTGTGTAGGGTGTGTGGCGCAGCCACGCACGTGGTTTAAACGGCTTCTTGTATCAGTTTTCATTCATTCCACTTATCGTAATTGCAAAGACCGTCTGAAACGTTTCAGACGGCCTTTCTCCTATCAGAACATCGCTTTTTTAAAGCGCAAGCCACAACAAAACCAAGCGCTTTGCGTATACGCTTTCAGACGGCCTGCGATATAAAACAGGCCGTCTGAACCAATAGAAAGCGTATTGAAATGAGCGCCCGAGCAGCGCATAATAAGCCGCGACAACACACACCACCAAAGGAAGCGGCGCTATGCAGAATTATCTCACCCCCAATTTTTCGTTTGCCCCCATCATTCCCGAGCATGCGCAAGGCAGCCGCGTGTGGGACACCGAAGGGCGCGAATACATCGACTTGGCGGGCGGCATTGCGGTAAACGCATTGGGGCATTGCCACCCGGCGTTGGTTGAGGCGCTCGAAAAGCAGGCGCACAAGCTGTGGCACATTTCCAATATCTACACCACCGAAGCCGCGCAAAAGCTGGCGCAAAAGCTGGTGGCCGCCACATTTGCCGACAAGGCGTTTTTCTGCAACTCAGGTGCCGAAGCCAACGAAGCGGCGCTAAAGCTGGCGCGCAAATACGCGCGCGACCATTTCGGCGAGGGCAAGGGCGAAATCATCGCTTGCGTAAACGGCTTTCACGGCCGCACCTTGTTCACCGTGTCGGTGGGCGGCCAGCCCAAATACAGCCAAGATTTCGCCCCGCTGCCACCGGCCATCACCCATGTGCCGTATAACGATGCCGCCGCACTCGAAGCGGCCGTCGGCCCGCAAACCTGCGCCGTGATTATCGAGCCGGTGCAAGGTGAGAGCGGCGTGCTGCCTGCGCAAAAAGCCTTTCTCGAAGCCGCCCGCCGCGCCTGCGATGCGCATCAGGCGCTGCTGATATTCGACGAAGTGCAAACCGGCATGGGGCGCACCGGCAAATTGTTTGCCTACGAGCATTACGGCGTAGCGCCCGATATCCTCACCAGCGCCAAAGCGCTCGGCTGCGGCTTTCCCATCGGCGCGATGCTGTGCACCGACAAAACCGCCACGAGCTTCGGCCCCGGCACCCACGGCTCCACCTTCGGCGGCAACCCGCTGGCTTGCGCCGTGGGCAATGCCGCGTTCGACATTATCAACCGCACCGACACGCTCGCGCACGCCGCCGCCCAAGGCGCAAAGCTGCAAGCGGCCTTGCATGCATTGGGCGAAGAGCGCGGTGTGTTTAAAAACGTGCGCGGCATGGGCATGCTGATCGGTTGCGTGCTGGCCGATGAATATGCCGGCCGCGCGGGCGAATTGATGCAGGCGGCACTCAAACACGGCCTGATGATTTTGGTGGCCGGCCCCGATGTGGTGCGCCTCGCCCCCGGCTTGTTGCTGAGTGATGAAGATTTAAACGAAGGCATCGAGCGCTTGGGCGCGGCTGCGGCCGAGTGGCAGCAAAGCGCGGTATAAAGCGGAAAGAAAAGCAGGCGCAGCCTGCTTTTTTGTTTCATACCCATTCAAAAAAAGTAAGCTAACAAGACGGAAGCCTGCGACAGTACAGATAGTACGGCAAGGCGAGCCAACGAAGTTAGGTTATTTTTTTGGATTGGTATCAGACGGCCTGATATAAACGAGGCCGTCTGAAAGCAGCCCGTAGGTCAGATTCTCGAATCCGACACTTGTTCGCAGAACAAGACACGCACATCGCTTTGGCCGATGGCCCAACTGCGCAGATGGTGCGCTCAAACTGCTTTTATTTTGCCAGCTTGTTTTTTTTAGGATGGGTATCAGGCCGTCTGAAAGTGAATAGAAGGAAAGAAATGGTATGAAAAAATGCATCATCCTCACCGGCGCGGGCATCAGCGCCGACAGCGGCTTAAACACTTTCCGCGATGCAGGCGGCTTATGGGAAGGGCAGCGCGTGCAAGATGTGGCCACGCCCGAGGCATGGGCGCGCAATCCGCAAATGGTGCTCGATTTTTACAACCAGCGCCGCCGCCAAGCCGCTGAGGCCGAGCCCAATGCCGCGCACAAAGCTTTGGTGCGGCTCGAGCCTTATTACCATGTGCAGATCATCACTCAAAATGTCGACAATCTGCACGAACGCGCCGGCAGCAGCCGGGTGTTGCATCTGCACGGCGAATTAAACAAGCTGCGCAGCAGCGCGGATGAGCACGAGATTATCGAATGGGCAGGCGACCAAACCCTTGCCGATGCCGACAGCCAAGGCCGGCCGCTGCGCCCGCATATTGTTTGGTTTGGCGAAGAAGTGCCGCTGTTTGGGCAGGCGCTGGCCGAAATGGAGGACGCCGATGTGGTGATGGTGGTGGGCACTTCGCTGCAAGTGTATCCCGCCGCTTCGTTGCTGCAATTTGCGCCGCACCAAGCCGCTGTTTACCTGATCGACCCGCAGCCGCAGCGCTTGCCGGGCGTGGAAGTGATGGCCGAAAAAGCCAAAGATGGTGTGCCGAAGCTGGTGGAAAGTTTAATCCGCCAGGCCGTCTGAAAACAGCTTTGCAGACTAAGAAAAAGCCCAAACAAAAGTTTGGGCTTTAAATTTGGCTCCCCGACCTGGGCTCGAACCAGGGACCTGCGGATTAACAGTCCGTCGCTCTACCGACTGAGCTATCAGGGAAGAAGCGTGCATTATAGCCGCGAGGCGGAAAGTGTCAATACTTGGCGGTAAAGTTTTTTGCGTAAATGCAGCAATAATTTGAATATTCGAATAATTTATTTTCAGATGGCCTTGAAGCGCTTGTTTGCATTTTCTTCAGGCCGTCTGAAATATTACAGCAAAAGCGTATCAGCCGGCTTGCTTCAGGCTTTTCATGTCGATGACAAAACGGTATTTCACATCGCTTTGGAGCAGGCGCTCGTAGGCTTGGTTGATGTGTTGGATATCAATCATTTCCACTTCGGGCACGATATTGTGCGCGCCGCAGAAATCAAGCATTTCCTGCGTTTCGGCGATGCCGCCGATCAGCGAGCCGGCCACGCTGCGGCGGCCGAGAATCAGTGGCACGGTGCTGAGGGTGGATTCCAAATCGCCCACCAAGCCCACCAGCACCAATGCGCCATCGAGCGCTAAAGTGTTGATATACGGGTTTAAATCGTGGCTGTAGGGCACGGTGTCGATAATCACATCGAAATAATTGGCCACGGCCTGCATTTGTGCTTCATCGGTGGACAACACCACTTTATCCGCGCCCAGCGATAAGGCATCGGCTTCTTTGCCGGCCGAGCGGGTGAAGAGGGTGGTTTCCGCGCCCATGGCGTGCGCCAATTTGAGCGCCATATGCCCCAGCCCGCCCAAGCCCACCACCGCCACTTTGCTGCCTTTTTGCACCTTCCAATGTTTGAGCGGCGAATAAGTGGTGATGCCGGCGCACAAAAGCGGCGCTACGGCTTGGGTGTCGAGATTTTCCGGCACGCGCACCACAAATTTTTCCGTTACCACGATGGTGTCGCTGTAGCCGCCGTAAGTGGGCAGATTATCGCCGAAGCGGTCGGTGTCGTTATAGGTTTGCACGTTGCCGTTTTCGCAATATTGCTCCAAGCCTTGCTCGCACGGGTGACAATGCTGGCAGGAATCAACCATGCAGCCCACGCCCACCAAATCGCCTGCTTTAAACTTGCTCACGCCTGCGCCCACGCGGCGCACACGCCCCACGATTTCGTGGCCGGGCACCATCGGATAATGGCTCCAGCCCCAGTCGTTTTTCGCTTGGTGCAAATCGGAATGGCACACGCCGCAATATTCGATGTCGATTTCCACATCGTTGCCGCGCACTTCGCGCCGCTCGAATTCAAACGGTGCCAAAGGGGAAGAATCGGATTGGGCGGCATAGCCGCGCACTTTGATGCTCATGATGTTTCCTTTCGGAGCTTGGTTGGATTTGGGATGAGGCCGTCTGAAAGGCTTTTCCCGCTTTTCAGACGGCCTGATTTTTGAGCAGACTTGGCGGTGAGTAAATAGCTGTCATCAAGCAAATCTTGAATGCTTTGCGCACTTTGTCCGCCTTCAAGCGGCAGGCTGAGCCAATGCGCCTTATTCATGTGCCAAGCCGGAAAAATGCCCGGCATTTGCCGCAAAGCGCCCACCATTTCGGGGCGGGCTTTCACATTCAACACATCAATAACCGCCTGCCCGGGCAAACCGAGCTTGCCGGCAGGAATCGCCACCAGCACCGCAAACCACTTGCGCCCCGCGCCGTGGCGGAACACCGCATAATCGGGCGTGGCTGCCCATAAATATTCGGGCGCTATACCGTAGCGGTTTTCAATATGTTCAATCAGGCTTTGCCGCTTCATTCTACGCTCTTTTATGGATGGTTTCAGACGGCCTTGTTGCCGGATATTCTGTGTTTTGAGTGGGAGATTGCATCAAGTGTTCCCGGCCTGCTGGTGGCAATGTTTTCAGTGTGTTGTCTGTATGCTTATTTTTTAAAACTCAGCATCACTTCGGGTTGCCGGCGCGCTCTATAGTGATTTTGCGGGCAGTAACCAGCGTTCGGAAATCGCCGTCAAATTTGCCCAGATAAATCAACCCGTCCGCATCAGCGCTGCCTTTGTAAAACAAGGCCAGGTTGCCCCACGGCGCGTAATAAGTGATGTCGCCGGGTTTGCCGCGATAGCGGGCGGGTGCCTCTGCGGTGTTGAGCTTGAATTGCGGGCGGGCGATTTTTTCGCTGGCGGCGTAGTCTTCCAACGGCAGGGTAAAAGGGAGTTGTTGAAACAGGCTGCGTGCGCTCGGGTTATCGGCCAGCGTGGCGTAGTGAACCTGATTATCCAGGGTGATTTTAACTTTCATTTCTTGGGCCTCCGCATGCGGGGCGAATGCTGAAAAGGCAAACGCCAAGCTGAATAGGGATAAGACTTTTTTCATCTTATCACCTTCAAATGGTTTTGATGATTTTAGCCGGCACACCGCCGACAACGGTATTAGGCGGCACATATTTACTTACCACCGCACCGGCGGCCACGATGGCGTTTTCGCCCACGGTCACGCCCGGCAAAATGGTGGCGTTGGCACCAATCCACGCATTTTTGCAAATCCGCACCGGGTTTAAGATAATCCCGCGCCGTGCTTGCGGCTCAGCCGGGTGATTCACGCTGATGATGTTGGCACGTGGCCCGATTAACACATTGTCTTCCAAGGTAATGCCGCCCAAATCGGTAAACATCACGCCGCTGTTGATAAACACGTTTTTACCGATGTGCAGATTTCGCCCGAAGTCGCTGTAGAGCGGCAAATTCACATGCAGACTTGCATCGATTTCACTGCCGGTGATTTTGCCCAGCAGCGCACGGATTTCCGCCTGGCTGCGATAAGCCCCACTCAGCTCGGCAATCAACGGCGCGTTTTCGACAACGATGCGCTGGATTTCGACATAGATGTTGCTATCGGTGGGAATGTGTTGGTTCATCGGATAATCACACATGATGTGTTCCTTTTTATATCTGATGCCATAAAAAACCGCACTTCAATCACAAAGTGCGGTTGTTTTACGGTTTTATTTCCCGCACAAATAATAAAACCGTACGCAAATGGCTGCCTGAACATTCGGATCAGCCGTGTCTAGGGGCTTTCATTTGAGTTTCGCCTTGAAAAACTGTTCGAATTTGTCGAACGGGATTTTATTGGTGTCGTACAAATCCACATGGGTGGCGTTGGGCACGATATACAGCTCTTTGTTCTTGCTGCCCAAGGCTTTGAATGCGTCTTCGCTGAAGTAACGCGAGTGGGCGTTTTCACCGTGCACCACCAGCGCCGGGGTGCGCATTTCGGCGGCGTATTGCAAGAGCGGCATATTAATCATGCCGAGCATGGCGGTATTGGCCCACGAGCCGTCGGGGTTGGAATTCACCGCACGCGGGTGGAAGCCGCGCTTGGTGGTGTAATACTGCGAATATTCAGCGATGAATTTCGGCGTATCCGCCTTGATTTGTTCGGCGGTGAGGTTGTTGCGCGGCAACAGAGTGGCGTAGCCGTTTTTCGCGCCTTCCCAACGGGTGTTGTTGATGTCCTGCTTCATTTTATAGCGCGCATCGGCATCCACGCTGTCGTTATAGCCTTTGGCCGCCACGCGCGTCATGTCGTACATGGTGCTGGTGGCCACGGCCTTGATGCGGGTGTCGCTGATGGCGGCATTGAGCGCAAAACCACCGAAGCCGCAAATACCCAAAATGCCGATTTCATCACGGTTGACGTTATCCATCGAGCCGAGAAAATCCACCGCTGCGCTGAAGTCTTCGGTGTTGATGTCGGGCGAGGCCATATTGCGTGGCAGGCCGCTGCTTTCCCCGGTGTACGACGCGTCAAACGCCAGTGTGACAAAACCGCGCTCGGCCAAGGTTTGCGCATACAGGCCGGAAGATTGCTCTTTCACCGCGCCAAACGGGCCGCCCACCGCAATGGCGGGCAGTTTGCCGCGTGCATTTTTCGGCACATACAAATCCGCCGCCAGCGTGATGCCGTAGCGGTTTTTAAAGGTGACTTTGCGGTGCGTTACCTTATCACTTTGCGGAAAAACCTTGTCCCATTCTTGGGTGAGCTGGATGGTTTGGGCGGGAACTTCGATTGCGGTTGCCGATTGGGCGGTGTGGGTGTTTGCCATGGCGTGGGCTCCTGTTAGCAAGGTTGCGCCGAAGATAATGGCGGCGGTAAGTTTGTTCAGTTTCATGTTCATGTGGTTGTCCTCTTATCTGGTGATTCGATGCCGTCATCTTAAGGCAGTGATGGTTTCAAGTAAATTCATCAATTGTTATTTTATAATTTCTAAAATAGAAATTATTGCTTGCTTGAGATGATGCGTTTGCGCTATGTTGGGCATCAATATCGCTATATAAGGAAACCGCCATGCTCGATAAAATCGAAGCCTTAAAAGTGTTTTGCACCGCCGCCGAAACGCTGCAATTTAAGGAAACCGCCATCCGTTTGGCGGTGTCGCCGCCGGTGATTACGCGCATGATGGCGGCGCTGGAAGACGAATTGGGCGAGCCGCTGTTTCAGCGCAACACGCGCCAAATCGTGCTCACCGATTTCGGCGCGCAGTTTTTGCCGCAAGCGCAGCAATTATTGGAAGAGAGCGAGCGCCTGTTTGCCGCCGGCCGCCACCGCCATGCCGATGAAATGGCCGGGCTGGTGCGCATTACCGTGCCTGATTTACCCGACGAACACGCCGTGTTGCGCGAATTGCTCACCGCACTTCAGACCTATCCGAAGCTGGTGCTCGATTGGCGCCGCGACACCGCGCGGCTGAACGTGGTGCAGGAGCAAATCGACATCGGCGTGCGCATCGGCCACCTTGCCGACAGCCGCTTGATTGCCCGAAAAATCGGTGAAACGTGCGAAAAAATCGTGATGGCGCCGGATTTATTGCGCCGGCTGGGCAAGCCGAAAGACTTCGCCGATTTGCAGAAAAACTACCCGCTCGCCGCCGTGCTCAACCACAACAACGGCCGCGCCGATACGTGGTATATCAACGAAAACCTGCAATTCACCCCCGCCAAACCGCACTTTGTCGGCAGCCATATCCACAACGCCCTGCAAGCCGCGCTGGCGGGCAATGCTGTGTCGCAGCAGCTCGATTGGATGGTGGCGCCGTATTTGTTGAACGGCGAATTGGTGGAGCTGTTTGCCGAAGTGCCGAAAATCCGCTGGCCGGTGTCGATTTATCGCCCGCAACGGGTGGTTACGCCGATGCGGGTGAAGGTGGTGTTTGATTTGCTGGCGGGGATTTTGGGCAAGCGTTTCGAGCTGCCTGCGTGAGCGGGTTGGTGTATAACAAATTGATTTATCAGAATGTTTATTTTTAACATAAGGCCGTCTGAACGTTTCAGACGGCCTCATGCTATACCCATTCAAAAAAATAACCTTATAAAATAAAAGCCGTTCGCCGGTACCATCTGCGCAGGTCGGATTCTCGAATCCGACGTTGGTCCATCGGCCAGAGCGATGTGCGTGCCTTGTTCTGCGAACAAGTGTCGGATTCGAGAATCCGACCTACGGGCTGTGTGGGCGATTTATGTGTAACTAATTGATTATCAGAATGTTTATTTTTAGCACAAGGCCGTCTGAACGTTTCAGACGGCCTTGTGTTATTCAGGCAAACCATTTGAGCGTGTTGCGGTAGCGGGGCAGCAGGGCTTTGTCGTGCGGGTCGGCCAAGAATCCGGCCAGAGCGGCTTGAAAACGGGGCAGCTCGGCGGCGTAGGGCGGCCGGGCCAGGAATTTGGCGGCGTAATAATGGGCGATCAGATCGGCTTGTTGCTCCATATTCAGATCGGCCAGGCTGCCGATGCTGCATAGCGGCGGGTAAACATAGGCGCTGCGCCGCCGGTAGCCGCCTTTGAACGCTAAAAAGAGGCCGCCGAGCCAGACTCGGTAGCCGTGTTGGTGCTGCCACACATGGGTGAGCTCGTGTATCAGCCACACTCGGTAATGCGCGGGGGCGCGGCTGAAATCATCGGGGCAATGGCGGCGGGGAAAATAGATGTGATTATTGGGCGCAAAAGCGAAAGGCAGGTCGGGCAGGCAGGCTATGCCGCGATGGATGCGCACCCGCGCATAATCAATGCCATCGGCAAACACCACGCGGGCGAGCTTGATTTCATCGGGATGAAGCGGGCGCGGTTTGCTCATTCGCGCCCGGCCTTGCGGCGCTGCCATTGGCGGGCGGTGTTGAGCCGCCACAGGCCGAGCACGATAAAATAGCCGGCCACGGCCAAGAGCGCGCCCAGCGTGGGCACGCCCACCAAAAGCGGCTTGCCCGCGCCCAAAAGCCAATGCCAGGCGTCTGCAAAAAAATGGCCGTTTTGCCACTCGGGAAACACCAGCTCGGCGCCGGCTTCGGTGCCCAGCAGGCGCGCGCCGATTTGGTAGGCCAGAAAATAAAGCGGCATATAGGTGAGCGGATTGGTGTAGAGCGTGCTGAACACGGCCACCGGCAGATTGGTGCGCAGGAAATAGGCCACCATCAAGGCGCTGATCATTTGCGTGGGGCCGGGCATCAGCCCGCAAAACATGCCCACCGCCACCGACACGGCGGCCTGGCGGCGGTTGAGGGTCCAGAAATAAGGCTTGTCAAACAAGGGGGCAAAAGGCTTGGCCCAGCGGGCGGCGAAAATTTGCTCGCGGTCGGGCAGCTTATGGCGGAGTCGGCGCATGGGCGGGCTCGTGAAATCAAAGAATGTTTATATATGGCGTTTGTGGTGCGGAATTTAAAGGCCGTCTGAAAAGGCCGTCTGAAAGCTGAAGCGTTCAGACGGCCTTTGTCCCTATTTGTTTAAAGCCGGCGGCCGCTGATAAAGCTTTTCAAATCCGGCCAAATCGTGGTTTCGCGTTTGCAGAGGTAAATCAGAATCGGCAGATTGCCCAGCGCCACAATCAGATAAAGCAGTACAATGCTGTCGAAAGCCCACAGCAAAAAGGCGCTCAGCAGCGCGGCAGCCACCATAAATAAGCCGTTCACAATATTGTTGGCGGCCACGGCGTGGGCGCGGAAAGTGTCGCTGCTGGCGGTTTGCAGCCAGGTATAGAGCGGCACCGAGAAAAAGCCGCCGAAAAAGCCGATGGCAATCATGGCCAGCATAATCGGGTAGGCATGCGGCTGCATCAGAAACCAGCCGATGCCGTTGAGCTCGGCATAATGGCTGCCGCGGGTGAGCCACACCAGCGCCAGGCCGCTCACGGTCAGGCCGATGGTGCCCAGCGCCACCAGCCCCAGCCGCAATTGCTGGCGGCTCAATTTGGCGCACAACACCGAACCTGTGGCGATGCCGATGGAAAAAAGCGCCAGCATCAGGTTGAACACATTATCGTTGCCGCCCAAATGAATCTGCGTAAACGTGGGCAACTGGGTGGTGTAAACCGCGCCGACAAACCAAAACCACGAAATGCCGATAATGGCGGTGGTGAGCGCTGGTTGGGCAAAGGTTTGCCGCAGCAGATCCAGCGTGCCTTTTACAATATTGATTTCGATTTTGGTGTCGGGCGCTTTGGCGGGCACGGAGGGCATAAAAAAGCTGCTGAGCGTGCCCAAAATGGCGATGGCCACCACCAGTAATCCGGTGGCGTTGGGATTGAAGCCGGCGATGGCGGTGCCGAGAATCTGGCCGAATAAAATCGCCAGAAAAGTGCCCGATTCAATCAGGCTGTTGCCCATCAGCAATTCTTGGCGGTTGAGGTAATCGGGCAAAATGGCGTATTTGAGCGGGCCGAACAGCGTGGATTGCGTGCCCATGCAAAAGAGGCAAAACAACAATAAAGGTGCCGACTGAATATAAAAGCCCAGCGCCGCCACGCCCATCACGGCGATTTCGAGCAGCTTCACCACGCGCGCGAGCTTGGCCTTGTCGAAGCGGTTGCTCAGCTGGCCGGAAATGGCCGAAAAAAGGAAATAGGGCAGAATAAACAGCAGCGCGCCCAAATTGAGCATCTGGCTGGCGGGCAGTATATCGTTGTGGCCCAGCCCGTAAAAGCTGATCATCACAAACAGCGCGGTTTTAAACAGATTGTCGTTGAATGCGCCGAGAAACTGAGTGCCGAAAAGCGGGGCAAAGCGGCGGCTGCGGGCAAAATAGAGGTTATCTTTCAGGCTCATTTTTTTCGGCTTCTTGTTCGGCTTCGGGCGGGGTGTCGGGCTTTTCATCAGCGTTGAGGCGGTCGGTGGAATCGTCGTCCATCAAAATGCGGTGGGCGGGGCCTTCGAGGTCGTCAAACTGGCCGCTTTTGCCCGACCACCAGAAAAAATAAGCGATGATAAACGCCAATATCACGCTGATGGGGATCAGAATAAATACGCTTTCCATTACATCATGCCTGTGAGGTCGGTGAGCAGCAGGGTGTGGCCGCCGATGCTGAGAAATTCGTTGCGGATGCGGCCGATGGCTTCATCGCCGCCAAAAAGCGCCACATAATCTTTTTCCGCCGCCCACAAAAGCGGCGTGTCGGCAAGCTGCCAAGCGGATAGCGCCTGCACGGCGGCTTGATCTTGCGGCGGCGCTTCGCTTTGCAGCTTCACGGCAAAGCGCCCGCTTTGCGGCGGCTGCTCGGTTTCATCGTCGGCCAGCATAATCAAAAAGCCCAAATGCTCGCCCGATTGGGTGTGGATGCTGAAATAATGCATGTTTTTCAAGAAGGCCGTCTGAAAAGCTTCAGACGGCCTGAGTTATCATCAGCGCGTAATGTAGCAGTTTGCGCGGCGGCTGCAAAGGGCGGGCGGGAAATTGTTGCGCCGGCCTTGCGGGTGCAGGACGGATTTTTGAGTCCGGCATTGGGGCAGCAGGGGTGAGAGAATTTTTACGTATTTGAATATCGTGAAATCAAAAAAACGGATGCCAAAATAAGAAATCTTAAATCGTGTGTAAGGTGTGTGGCGCAGCCACGCACGCGGTTTGGCCGGCTTTGCTGTTGTTCGATGGTCAAAATATAGTGGAATGAAAGAAAAAGTTATACAAAACTAGGCTCTATAACGGAGTAGGTTTGGTTGCTAAACCCAATGTTTCAGACGGCCTGTGAGCTTGTTGGGTTTTCAACCCAATCTACCCGTTGTGTCACTTTTTCTTGCACACCACTATAGTAAAACCGAGGCCGTCTGAAACATTATTTTTCAGACGGCCTGGTTGTTTGCATGAAAAACGTGTGCGTGCCTATGGCACACACCCTGCGGGCTGCAAACAGGCCGTGCTTGATTTTGAAAAAGTTTCAGGCCGTCTGAAAGCTTGCTGCATCTTTCAGACGGCCTGTGCGCGAAAAATCAAATCAAATCAATTCCAAATCCGGCCCGGCATTTTGGGCGCGGCGGCTGCGCAGCTGGATATCGAGGCGCAAATCGTTGGCGGAATCGGCGTTTTTAATCGCATCTTGATAGCCGATTTGGCCGCTTTCGTATAATTCGTAGAGCGCTTGGTCGAAGGTGAGCATGCCGACATCGTTGGAGCGTTTCATGATTTCTTTGATGCCGAGCACTTCGCCTTTGTGGATCAAATCGGCAATCAGCGGCGAATTGAGCAACACTTCCACCGCCGCCACGCGCCCTTTGCCGTGCTCGCGCGGCACCAGCCGCTGCGAGATAAAGGCTTGCAGGTTGAGCGATAAATCGGTGAGCAGCTGGGTGCGGCGCTCTTCGGGAAAAAAGTTGATGATGCGGTCGAGCGCCTGGTTGGTGCTGTTGGCGTGCAGTGTGGCCATGCATAAGTGGCCGGTTTCGGCAAAGGCGATGGCGTAATCCATGGTTTCGCGGTCGCGGATTTCGCCGATCAAAATCACATCGGGCGCTTGGCGCAACGTGTTTTTCAATGCGGCAAACCAGTTGTCGGTGTCTACGCCCACTTCGCGCTGGCTGATGATGCAGCTTTTGTGTTGGTGCACAAATTCAATCGGATCTTCGATGGTGATGATGTGGTCTTGGCTGTTTTCGTTGCGGTAGTCGATCATCGAGGCGAGCGAGGTGGATTTGCCCGAGCCTGTGCCGCCGACAAAAATCACCAGCCCGCGCTTTTTGAGGGCAATCTGCTTCAACACAGGCGGCAGGTTGAGGCTTTCAAAAGAGGGGATTTTGCTGGTGATGGCGCGCAGCACCAACGCGGTGGCGCCGCGCTGCACCATGGCGTTTACACGGAAACGGCTGGTGTCGGGCAGGCTGATGGCGAAATTGCATTCGTTGGTGTTGGTGAATTCCTCTATTTGCTTGGGGCTCATGATGTTGAACGCGATTTCCATGCAGCGCTCGGCGGTGAGCGGCTCTTCGGTGATGGGCACGATTTTGCCGTCCACTTTCATGGCGGGCGGGAAATTGGTGGTAACGAAAAGATCGGAGCCTTTGTATTTATTAAGGTGGCGCAGCCAGCTGAAGAGCGCTTCTTTGGCAGATTGAGGTTCTGAAGAGGTCATTGCTTTTTATTTCCGCTGAGGTGGTTTGTGAGGCGGATTATAGCCGAATATGCGGCCAATATCATATGCCGTTGGCCGCAGCATGCGTATAATGCGTATCTTTGAAAATAAAGAAACCGGTTGGATATGAGCGCAACACACACCATCGCCATTATCGGCGCGATGCCGCAGGAAATCGAATTGTTGAAACAAAGCCTTGAGGGCGCGGCCGAGATGAAATTCGGCCGCTTCAGCGTGCACCACGGCATGTTGGCGGGCAAGCGTGTGGTGCTGGCGCAAAGCGGCATCGGCAAAGTGAATGCCGCGGTGGCCACAGCTTTGGTGGTGCAGCATTTTGCGCCCGATTGCGTGATCAACACCGGCAGCGCCGGCGGCCTGGGGCAGGGGCTGCGCGTGGGCGACGTGGTGATCGGTGAGGCGGTGGCGCACCACGATGTGGATGTAACGGCATTCGGCTATGCAATAGGGCAGGTGCCGCAGCTGCCGGCGCGTTTTGAGAGCGCACCCACTTTAATCGCGGTGGCGGCCGAAGCGGCGGCTGCGTTTGAAGGCGCTGCCGTGCACCGCGGCCTGATTGTGAGCGGCGATCAATTTGTGCACAGCAGCGATAAAGTGGCGCAAATCCGCCGCGATTTTGCCGGTGTGCAAGTGGTGGAAATGGAAGCAGCGGCGATTGCGCAGGCTTGTGCACAGCTGGAAGTGCCGTTTGTGGTGGTGCGCGCGGTGTCGGATTTGGCCGATGAAAAAGCCGATGTGAGCTTTGAAACCTTTTTGGAAACGGCCTCGGTGCATTCGGCGCAAATGGTGCGCAGCATTATAGAGGCTTTGTAAAACGATCATATTGAAGGCCGTCTGAAACGCTTTCAGACGGCCTGAAGCAATGGATATTTCTGATGAACAGCATTCGCGTTAAAAATCTCATTATCGGCAGCGGCCGCCCGAAAATCTGCGTGCCGCTGGTGGCAGACACGCCCGCTGCGCTGCAAGCGGCGGTGGCGGGGCTCTTGGGTGTGGAATACGATTTGGTGGAATTTCGCGCCGATTTTTTAAACGCTGCCGCCGATCAGGCGCAGGTGCTCGCCTGCCTGAAAAGCGTGCGCGCGCAATTGCCCGATGTGCCGCTGCTGTTTACTTTCCGCACCTTTGCCGAGGGTGGCGCTTGCGAAATGGCGCCGGCTGATTATTTCGATTTGCTGCATGCGGCCGCCGCTTCGGGCGATGCGGATTTAATCGACATCGAATTGTTTGCCGGCGATGAGGGCGTGCAAGCGGCAATCGCTGCGGCCAAGGCGCACGGCGTGGCGGTGGTGTTGTGCAACCACGATTTCCAGCAAACGCCTAGTGAAGCGGAAATCGTCGGCCGCTTGTGCCGCATGCAGGATTGGGGCGCCGATATTTGCAAAATCGCGGTGATGCCGCAATCAGCAGCCGATGTGCTCACGCTTTTGAGCGCCACCGAAACCATGCAGCGCTGCCACGCGCGCCGCCCGCTGATTACGATGGCCATGGGGCGGTTGGGCATGGTGAGTCGGCTGGCGGGCGAGGTGTTCGGCTCGGCGGTGAGCTTTGGCGCTGCGGGGCAGGCTTCCGCGCCCGGCCAGATTGATGCCGGGGATTTGCGCTTTATTTTGCAGGTGTTGGCGCAAGATTGAAGCGTTTGCGCTGTGGGTTGGCAAAGGCCGTCTGAAAGATTTTCAGACGGTCTATAAATTTGTCGGGCAGATATTTGTGTCCGATATTTTTCACTTCATAAAAATTGCGCTGTGGCCGCTGCCGAAGTAAAACAAAGATTTGCTTCGGCAGCGGCAACAACACCCGCAGCAATCAGTTCTCAGCGCTGCCGTTTGATTATTCAAGAAGCACGAATGGTTGGGCTGCGGCAATCTTTCAGACGGCCTGTTTGCATCAATACACATCGCGCTGATAGCGTTTTTCTTCGCGCAAATCGTTTAAATAATCGGCGGCATCATCGTCGCTCATTCTGCCCTGATCGGCGATGATGTTGAGCAACACTTGTTCCACATCGCGCGCCATGCGGCCGGCGTCGCCGCACACATAAATGTGCGCGCCTTGTTGCAGCCATTGCCACACCTCGGCCGCGGCGGCGGCCAGTTTGTGCTGCACATACACTTTTTCTGCGCCTTGGCGGCTCCAGGCCAAATCGGCGCGGTTGAGCAGGCCGCTTTTGCGGTGTTGCAGCCATTCGGCCTGATAGAGAAAATCATCGGTGAATTTTTGATTGCCGAACACAAGCCAGTTTTTGCCGGTGTCGCCATTGGCTTCGCGCTGCTGCATAAAGGCGCGGAAAGGTGCAACGCCGGTGCCGGCACCTATCATGATAATCGGCGTGCTGCCTTGCTCGGGCAGGCGGAAATTTTTGTTTGGCTCCACAAACACGCGCACGCTGCCGCCCTCGGCCAAGCGCTCGCCTAAAAAGCCCGAAGCCGCGCCGCTGTAGGCTTGCCCGTGGTGCGTATAGCGCAACATGCCCACGGTGAGGTGCACTTCGTCTTCGCTCTCGGCTTGCGATGAAGCGATGGAATAGAGCCTGGGCGTGAGCGGGCGGAAAAGTTCAAACAAAGCCTGCGCCGGCAGCGGGTGCGGATGCTCGGCAAACACGCCCACCGGCGGCGTGGCGGCCAGATATACATCAAGCGCGGCGGCGTTTTCCACGGTTTGGCGCAGCGTGCTGCTGCCGCTTAAGGCGGCATATTGCTGCACCAGCGCGGGTGTGTTTTGGGTGATGTCGGCGTGCTCGATCAAGGCCGTCTGAATATCGGTGTCGCGGCCGTCGGGCAGGCGCACCGGCTCGTGGCCGGCCAATTGGTGCAGGGCGAGGATTTCGGCCACTAAATCGGGCGCATTGAGCGGCCACACGCCTAATGAGTCGCCCGGCTGATAGCGTATGCCCGAGCCGGCCAAGTCGATTTCGATGTGTTCCACATCTTTTTCGGCCTTGCGGGCGGTGATTTTTTGGCGCAGCGATAAAACGGCGTTGAAAGGCTGCGCTTTGCTATAGGCCTGTGCGGCTTCGGCAACGGGCGTTTGGGATACGGGCGCAGCCACGGCTGCGGCAGCAAGCTTGCCCAAAGCGCCGGCCGCTGCGCCAATCCAGGCATCGGCCGCAGCCTGATAATCGAGGTCGCAAATGCCCAAATCGAGCAGACGCTTTGCGCCAAGCTCGGCCAAGCGGCGGTCGAAATCCCGGCCGGCCTGACAGAAATCGGGGTAGCTCGAATCGCCCAAACCCAGCACGGCAAACGAGAGCCGGCTCAAATCGGGCGCTTTTTTGCCGAATAAAAACTGATAAAGCGGCACCGCTTCTTCCGGCGGCTCGCCATCGCCCTGCGTGGAGGTAACCAGCAGCACAATATCTTCGCCGGCCAGCGTTTTGCTTTTGAAATCGGCGGCCGCCACCAAGCGCGCATCCAAGCCGGCCTGCTCGAGCTTGAGCAATAATTGCTCGGCCACGCGGCGGGCATTGCCGGTTTGCGAGGCTGAAAGCACGGTGATGCGGCGCGCGGGCGCGGCGGCTTCAGGCAACGCCGGTGCCGCACTTTGCTGGCTTTGCGCCCAACAATAGCCCGACAACCAGGCCAGCTGGGTGGGCGAGAGCGCAGCAAGGCCGGCGGTGATTTCGGGGGGCAGCGGTGCGGCTTGGGTCATGGTGGTTCCTTGTTTTCGATTTGGGTGTCACTTTAATCAGGCCGCCTGAAAAAGGGAAAGAATGGTTTGTTGTAACCAAATGCAGTTTTGTTATATATAAAGTTCTGTTGCTTGTCTTTGTTTAACAGCCTGTTTCAACAAATAAAATGATTGGGAAAAAGATGATAAACACGCCCTGAGGCCGTCTGAAAGCTTTCAGACGGCCTGTGTTGTTTGGCAGGGCTTGGATTTTCAAACCCAACATTCAAACATGCGCCTGCTTTGCCGCAGCAATATTTCCGGCAGCGCAACAAACCGGCAACAAAGCGCGGCAATCGTTGTATAATCGCCGCTTTTATCTATTCCGTTTCAGATGTGCGGCTTTGCGAAGAAAGAATGAAGCAGGGCGGCGCAGATGGCAGGCACAAATGGCAAGCAAGCAACGCTCTCAGATGAACCCCGCCGAATGGCGCGCCAGCACTTCGCTGGCCGGCGTGTATGCGCTGCGCATGCTCGGCATGTTTTTGGTGCTGCCGGTGTTGGCGCTTTATGCCGCCACGCTGCCCGGCGCGGAAAACAACAAAGCGCTCATCGGCCTGGCTATGGGTGCCTACGGCCTCACGCAGGCTGTGTTGCAGCTGCCGTTGGGCATGGCTTCCGATAAATTCGGGCGCAAAAAAGTGATTTATGCGGGGCTGCTGGTGTTTGCGGCGGGCAGCTTTATGGCCGCCTCGGCGCAAACGCTGGAGGCTTTGGTGCTCGCGCGTGCCATTCAGGGCGCGGGCGCGGTGAGCGCGGCGGTGACGGCGCTTTTGGCAGACCTCACCCGCGAAGAAGTGCGCACGCGGGCGATGGCGATGATAGGGCTGAGCATCGGCCTCACTTTTTCAGTGAGCCTCGTGGCCGCGCCGCTTTTGGCAGGCCTAATCGGCGTGGGCGGATTGTTTGTGCTCACCGGTGTGCTCACCTTGCTCAGCATTGCCGTGGTGGCGTGGCTGACACCCAATCCGCAACAATCCAAGCTGCATGAAGATGCCCAAGCACAGCCCGCCCGCATCAGCGAAGTGCTGGCCGATCGTCAGCTTTTGCGGCTCAACTTCGGCATTTTTGCGTTGCATGCGGCGCAGATGGCGCTTTTTGTGGCGCTGCCTTTTGCTTTGGTGGGCGTGGGGCTGGAAAAAGTGCAGCATTGGCAGGTGTATCTGCCTGCCACGCTGGCCGGCTTGGTTTTGATGGTGCCGCTGATTATCATCGGCGAAACGCGCAACAAGCTCAAACAGGTGTTTGTCGGCGGTATTGTGTGTATTGCGGCGGCGCAATTGGGGCTGCTTTTCGGCCTGCATTCGCTGTGGCTGATTTTGGCGAGCCTCGTGGTGTATTTTATCGGCTTCAATGTGCTCGAAGCGAGCCTGCCCTCGCTGGTGTCGAAAATCGCGCCATCCGATTTAAAAGGCACGGCCATGGGCGTGTATAACACTTCGCAGTCGCTCGGGCTTTTTGCCGGCGGCGCGCTGGGTGGCTTGCTGTTTCAGCATTACGGCTTCAGCGGCGTGTTTGCTTTTTGCAGCGCCTTGATGTTGTTGTGGCTGGCGTTGGCGGCGGCTGCGCCGGCACCGCGGCCGGTAAAAAATATCACCTTGGCGGTGTCTGCCACTTGGCACGGACGCGAAGATGATTTACAGTTTGCGCTGATTGCGCTCTCGGGCGTGGAGGCGGTTAAGTTGAGCGCCGACAAGCAAACCGTGTATATCAAGGCCATGCAAAAAGGCTTTGACGAAGCCGCCGCCAAAAAAATTATTTCAGGAGCTTAAACCATGTCAGTGAACAAAGTGATTCTGCTCGGCCGCCTCGGCCGCGACCCCGAAGTGCGTTATATGCCCAACGGCGAGGCCGTGTGTAATTTCAGCATCGCCACCAGCGAAACGTGGAACGACCGCAACGGCCAGCGGCAAGAGCGCACCGAGTGGCACAACATCACCATGTATCGCCGCCTGGCCGAAATCGCCGGCCAATATTTGAAAAAAGGGCGTGAAGTGTATATCGAAGGCCGCATTCAAAGCCGCAAATACACCGGCAAAGACGGCATCGAACGCACGGCTTACGACATCATCGCCAACGAAATGAAAATGGTCGGCCCGCGTGAAGGCGGCGCTGCACCTTACGATGACGGCGGCTATCAGCAGGCCGCGCCGCAGCAAAACCATTATCAGCCCGAAGCGCCCGCCGCCGCGCCTGCTGCGCCGCGTCGCCAGGCACCGGCTGCGCCTGCTGCCGCTGTGGACGATATTGACGACGATATTCCGTTTTAAATTGGCGTTTTCAGTTTTGCCGCCGCCGTTTCAAGCCCTGCATATCAGGTTTCAGACGGCCACACATGCGCTGAGTCTGCATCTGTCTGAGCGAAATCAAAGATTGCCGCGCTTGGCAGATGAAAAGCAGTTTAAACCATTGCCATTTTAGCTGTTTTTGATACAATAGCACCTAATTTAGAGCGAAACCAGCAAGCCGCCATCCATCGGGCGGCTTGCATTTTTATTGTAATCATCGGGTGAAACCACCCTTTGCGGAGAATTGAGACATCATGCAGAAAATCCCGTTAACCGTACGCGGCGCGGAGCTTTTGAAAGCAGAATTGCAGCACCTGAAAAGCGTAGCGCGTCCCGAAGTGATTGAAGCGATAGCCGAAGCGCGTTCGCATGGCGATTTGTCGGAAAATGCCGAATACGAAGCGGCCAAAGAGCGCCAAGGCTTTATCGAAGGGCGCATTGCCGACGTGGAAAACAAACTTTCGCGGGCGCACATCATCAACCCGGCCGATATTCATGCCGAGGGCAAAGTGGTGTTTGGCGCCACGGTTACGCTGGAAGATTTGGCCACCGAAGAAGAAGTGTGTTATCAAATCGTGGGCGAAGACGAAGCCGACATCAAGCAAAACAAAATTTCCATCGGCTCGCCGATTGCCCGCGCCCTGATTGGCAAAGTAGAGGGCGATGTGGCCGAAGTGCAAGCGCCCGGCGGCGTGCGCGAATATGATATTGTGGCTGTGCAATATATTTGATATGGATATTTTAACAGGCCGTCTGAAACGTTTATCGGTTTCAGGCGGCCTTTTGTCGTTATTTTGAAGAGCGCAACCGAAAATAAAGATATAGTGAATCAGGTAAAAAATACGGAAATTTATCATTAACCAATAAGTGGTTTATGCATTTAAAATAAATCGTGCAGATAGATTTTTAAATTGAATATATCAAATGGAACTATTTGACAATTATCGGTCTGATATGCATTAATTACGCAATAAATGTCTCAAATGTTGAAATTATTGCGCTTTTTTGCAGCAGCATGTATCACACATAAAATAAAAAGCAGAGGGATGGATGAATAAATTGGCAGCCGTGTTGGCGGGCGTGTGGTTGGGTTTGCAGCTGGGCATCGGCTATGTGGCCGTGCCGCTGCTGTTTCAGCATATGGGCAAAATGGAAGCCGGCGCCATGGCCGGCAGCATGTTTGATTTTGTGGCCTACACCGGTTTGGCGGTGTGGCTGCTGCTTTATTTTATCGGCCGCCATGAATTGGGGCGCAGCCTTATGCGCAGCAAAACCAATAAATTCGTGCTGCTGTTGCTCTCCTTGTTGGCGGTAAACCAATTTCTGGTTACGCCGGTGATCGAGGCGCACAAAAGCGGCGGCAGCAATTGGCTGCTCTCCTTGCTGGGCGGCTCTTTCGGGCAATGGCACGGCACTTCCAGCGTGATTTATATGCTGTGCAGCTTGTTGGCACTGGGCTTGGTGTTTCGTTTGCTGAAGCTGGATTGGCATTGAGTGTGAAATATACCCAATAAGAAAGGCCGTCTGAAACCTTCAGACGGCCTTTTGCATGCAATAAAATTTTACAATTCAGGGTTTTTGCGCCACAAAACCAAGAGCTTGCCGATATGCTGCACTAATTGCGCATCCACGGCATCGCACAAGGCTTGGCACATTTCCACGCGCTCGGCGCGGTCGTCGCCCAGCACGCGCACTTTAATCAGCTCGTGGGCGGTGAGGGCGGCATCGGTTTCTTTAATCACCGAATCGGTGAGGCCGTGTTGGCCGATCATTACCACCGGGCTTAAATGGTGGGCGCGGGCTTTAAGCGCGAGCAGGTCTTTGGTGCTGAGGGTGTCGGTCATGATATTTGCTGCTGTGTGTAAAGATTAAAGGCGCATTCTACGCGAATTGCCGCCGCGCGTGGAGAAAATAACGTACAATAACACCTTTGTTTCAACGGCATGATTATCTATGGCGGTGCGTTCCAAATCTTCCAAAGCCTGGCTCAACGAGCATGTTAACGATCATTATGTGCATCAGGCGCAAAAAGACGGTTATCGTGCGCGCGCGGCTTACAAGCTTTTGGAAATCAACGAGAAAGACAAATTAATCAAGCCCGGCACGGTGTTGGCCGATTTGGGCAGCGCACCTGGCAGCTGGTCGCAAGTGGCGGCGCAATTGGCCGGCGGGAACGGGCGCGTGTTTGCGCTGGATATCCTGCCGATGGATGAAATCGCCGGTGTGTCGTTTATTCAGGGCGATTTTCGGGAAGAGGGCGTGTTGGCCGAGTTTGAATCTTTGCTCGGGCAGCGCGCTTTGGACCTTGTAATTTGCGATATGGCCCCCAATATGTCGGGCAATGCCGTAACCGATCAGGCGCGCAGCTTTTATTTGTGCGAATTGGCGCTGGATTTTGCCGCAGCGCATCTCAAAAGCGGCGGCAGCTTTTTAGTGAAAGTGTTTCAAGGCGCGGGCTATCAGGAATATATGGCCGCTATGCGCGAAGTGTTTGGCGTGGTGCAAACCCGCAAGCCCGAAGCCTCCCGCAATCGTTCCAGTGAGGTTTATTTATTGGGCAAAAATAAACGCTGACAATGCCGACAGCCTGATTTACAATCCGTTTTTTCTTTTCTACCCTTTGTATTGGAGCCTGTTTCAGTGGGGAATACCGTTAAAAATCTATTGGTCTGGCTGGTTTTGGCTGTGTGTTTGATGGCGGCGTTTAACGCCATCACCGATAAGCAGGAAAGCCAGCAGCAGATCGAATATTCGCAATTTATCGACCAAGTCAACCAAGGCGATGTGGCCAGTGTCAACATCGAAGGCTCGGTGGTGAGCGGCTATTTGATTAAAGGCGAGCGCACAGACAAGAGCCAGTTTTTCACCAACGCCCCGCTGGACGACAATTTGGTGCAAACGCTGCTGGATAAAAAAGTGCGTGTAAAGGTTACGCCTGAAGACAAACCCAGCATGTTTACCAGCCTTTTGTTCAGCCTTTTGCCGGTGATGCTTTTGATTGGCGCATGGTTTTACTTCATGCGCATGCAAAGCGGCGGCGGTGGCAAGGGTGGTGCGTTTTCATTCGGCAAAAGCCGCGCCAAGCTCTTGGATAAAGACACCAACACCGTGACTTTCGCCGATGTGGCCGGTTGCGATGAGGCCAAGGAAGAAGTGCAGGAAATCGTGGATTACCTCAAAGCGCCCAACCGCTATCAAAGCCTCGGCGGCCGTGTGCCGCGCGGCATTTTGCTGGCCGGCAGCCCCGGCACCGGCAAAACCCTGCTCGCCAAAGCGATTGCGGGCGAAGCGCAAGTGCCGTTTTTCAGCATCTCCGGCTCGGATTTTGTGGAAATGTTTGTCGGCGTGGGCGCCAGCCGCGTGCGCGATATGTTTGAGCAGGCCAAGAAAAATTCACCCTGCATCATCTTTATCGACGAAATTGATGCCGTCGGCCGCCAGCGCGGCGCCGGCTTGGGCGGCGGCAACGATGAGCGCGAGCAAACGCTCAACCAATTGCTGGTGGAGATGGATGGCTTTGAAAGCAGCCAAACCGTGATTGTGATTGCCGCCACCAACCGCCCCGATGTGCTCGACCCGGCCTTGCAGCGCCCCGGCCGTTTCGACCGCCAAGTGGTGGTGCCGCTGCCCGATATCCGCGGCCGCGAGCAGATTTTGAATGTGCATGCCAAAAAAGTGCCGCTGGATGAATCGGTGGATTTGAAAACGCTGGCCAAAGGCACGCCCGGCTTTTCCGGCGCCGATTTGGCCAACTTGGTGAACGAAGCGGCGCTCTTTGCCGGCCGCCGCAACAAGATCAAGGTGGATCAAAGCGATTTTGAAGATGCCAAAGACAAAATCTATATGGGTCCCGAGCGCCGCTCGATGGTGATGCACGAAGATGAAAAACGCGCCACCGCCTACCACGAATCCGGCCATGCCATTGTGGCCGAAAGCCTAGAAGGCACCGACCCTGTGCATAAAGTTACCATTATGCCGCGCGGCCGTGCGCTCGGCCTCACCTGGCAATTGCCGGAGCGCGACCGCATCAGCATGTATAAAGACCAAATGCTCAATCAGATTTCGATTCTGTTTGGCGGGCGCATTGCCGAAGATTTGTTTGTCGGCCGCATTTCCACCGGCGCATCCAACGATTTTGAGCGCGCCACCCAAATCGCCCGCGAAATGGTAACCCGTTACGGCATGTCCGACAAAATGGGGCCGATGGTGTATGGCGAAAACGAGAGCGAAGTGTTTCTCGGCCGCTCGGTAACGCATTCGCAAAATGTTTCCGAGCACACCATGCAGCAAGTGGATGCCGAAATCCGCCGCATTCTCGACGAGCAATATGCCGTGGCGCGCCAAATTTTGGACAGCAGCCGCGATAAAATGGAAACCATGACCCAAGCCTTGATGGATTGGGAAACCATCGACCGCGACCAAGTGCTGGAAATCATGGCCGGCAAGCAGCCCAGCCCGCCGAAAGACTACAGCCACAATATCCGCCAAGACAGCGGCGAGGGTGATGATGAAGTGCGCCCGGCCGCACCGGTTGAGGCAGGCCACGAAGAAGTGCCCGCAGCCGGCGAATCAGATGTGCGTCCGCTGGAGCCGACCATAGGTCCCGAAGCCGATCCGCAGCCGGGCAACAGCCATAATGCCGGCGATGTGCTGGCCGGTGGTGAAGGCCGTCCGAATCAGGGCGATAAAATCTAAGCTGTTTTTCTGCAACGGCAGCCGTAAGGCTGCCGTTTTTGCGCAAGGCCGTCTGAAAGCATAGCAAGCTTTTCAGACGGCTTGAGGCCTTGCAAAACACCCCTTCCGTCGCTCCTGCGCAGGCAGGAGCCCAGCCTGAAGCGCAGCTTCAGTAGTCGGTCAGGTAGTAGCTATCAAAATATTAGCAATCAAGCATTTGATTTTATAAGAAGTTTTTCATTTTCAGAAAAGTGTGAGAAAAGCAAAGCGCTGCTTTGCACTGGGCACCCGCCTGCGCGGGTGCGACAAATATCTGGTTTTTCAAAGGTCTCGGCCTTTATAATGCCTGTCGATCAGATTCAACCCAAGGACAAATCATGGCAACCTGCCAATGGCAATGCGGCCGCTTCACGCTGGATTTGAGCGCACCGAAAATCATGGGCATCGTCAACATCACGCCCGATTCATTTTCAGACGGCGGCACTTATTCGGCCAGTGTTCAGACGGCCTTAGCACATGCGGAAGCCTTGCTGGAAAGCGGGGCGGATATTCTCGATATCGGCGGCGAATCCACGCGCCCGGGCGCGGCTGCGGTGTCGGCGCAAGAAGAATGGGCGCGTGTGCAGCCGGTGCTAGAAGAATTGGTGAAATGGCAAGTGCCGATCAGCCTCGATACACGGCGCACGGCAGTGATGCAGCAGGCGTTGGCACATGGCTATGCCGACATAATCAACGATGTGGCCGCGCTGGGCGATGAGGGCGCTATCGGGCTGCTGGCGCAACAGGCGCACACCGGCATCTGCCTGATGCATATGCAGGGCATGCCCGAAACCATGCAGCAGAGCCCAAGCTATCAAGATGTGGCGGGGGAAGTGTTGCGCTATCTCAACGAGCGGGTGGCGGCCTGCGAAGCGGCAGGCATTGCGCGCGCGCGGCTGGTGCTCGACCCGGGATTTGGCTTCGGTAAAACGCTGCCGCACAATATTGCGCTGATGCAGCATTTGGGCAGTTTGCTGCGCGGCAGCGGCCTGCCGCTGCTTATCGGCGTGTCGCGCAAGCGCATGATAGGCGATTTAACCGGCGAACAAGATGCGGCTGAGCGCATGCACGGCAGCGTGGCTGCGGCGCTGGCGGCGGTGGCGCGCGGGGCGCAAATCGTGCGTGTGCACGATGTGAAAGCCACTGCCGATGCGCTGAAAGTGTGGCAGGCTGTGGGCGTGTTTGAGGCCGTCTGAAAGCGGGCAATACCGTTTGTTGGATTCAGCGGCCTGAAATCGCAAACTGATGCCGAAAAATAGCTTTATACATGACAATGGCAGATTGCGGCCAACCTTGGCCGCACGACCGAAAAACCTTGTAAACCGCTGGCTCGTGCAGCCTTGCTGCTTTACAATGTAAACCAAGTTTGAATGGAGCAGATATGGCAAAAAAATATTTTGGCACCGATGGTGTGCGCGGCGAAGTCGGCCAATTTCCGATTACCCCCGATTTCGTGTTGAAGCTGGGCTATGCGGCCGGCCAAGTGCTGGTGCAGCATGATGACGAACACCGGCCGACTGTGTTGATCGGCAAAGACACCCGCATTTCAGGTTATATGCTCGAAGCTGCGCTGGTGGCGGGTTTTACCGCAGCCGGCGTCAACGTGATTCAAACCGGCCCGCTGCCCACGCCGGGCGTGGCCTATCTCACCCGCGCGCTGCGTTTGGCTGCCGGGGTGATGATTTCTGCTTCGCACAATGTGTATTCCGATAACGGCATCAAATTTTTTGCCGAAGGCGGCGTGAAATTGAGCGATGCCATCGAGCTGGAAATCGAAGCCAAATTGGCCGAAGAAATGCAAACCCAGCCTTCTGCAAACTTAGGCCGCGCCCGCCGCATCAATGGCGCGGACGACCGCTATATCGAATTTTGCAAATCCACTTTCCCCGGCCATCTCGATTTGCGCGGCCTCAAGCTGGTGGTGGATACCGCCAACGGCGCAGGCTATCATGTGGCACCGAAAGTGTTTCACGAATTGGGTGCGCAAGTAGTGGCCATCGGCGCGGAGCCCAACGGCTACAACATCAATGAAAAAGTGGGCGCCACCCACCCGAAAGCCTTGCAGGCCGCCGTGTTGCAAAACGAAGCCGATTACGGCATCGCGCTTGACGGCGACGGCGACCGCCTGATGATGGTAGACAAACACGGCAAGGTTTACGATGGCGACAGCCTGATTTATGTGATTGCCAAAGCGCGCGCCAAAGAGGGCGTGGCCATCGGCGGCGTGGTGGGCACGGTGATGACCAATATGGCGATGGAATTGGCTTTGCAAGCGCAGGGCGTAGCTTTTTGCCGTGCCAAAGTGGGCGACCGCTATGTGCTCGAGCAGCTGCACCAGCGTGGTTGGCTGATCGGCGGCGAAGCCAGCGGCCATATTTTGTGCATGGACAAACACAACACGGGCGACGGCATTATCTCGGCTTTGCAGGTGCTGGCCGCCCTGCGCACGCTCAAGCAGGATTTGGCCACGGTGTGCGCCGATTGGCAGCCTTATCCGCAAACCATGATTAATGTGCGCATCCAAAAAGGCCAAGATTGGCAAAGCGTTTCCAAAGAAGCGCTGGCTGCGGTGGAAAAAGAGCTGGAAGGCAAAGGGCGCGTGGTGCTGCGCGCATCGGGCACCGAGCCTGTGGTGCGGGTGATGGTGGAAGCGCGCCAGGCCGATTGGGCGCAGCAAGGCGCCGAGCGTATTGCTGCGGCCATCACCGGCACGGCCAAATAGTTTCAGACGGCCTGTGCCAAGGCCGTCTGAAACCAATTCATATAACCATAAGTTGAAATAATTCAGGAACAAGCCTTTATGCTGTCGCTGTTAGAAGCATTCTTCACTCAATACGGGTATGCCGCGGTTTTCTTCGTGCTGGTGGCTTGCGGCTTCGGCGTGCCGATTCCTGAAGACGTTACCTTGGTGGCCGGCGGGGTGATTTCCGGCCTGGGCTATGCCAATGTGCATATTATGGTGACGGTGGGCATGCTGGGCGTGTTGGTGGGCGACGGGTTGATGTTTACCGCCGGACGCGTGTTTGGCCACCGCATTTTGAAAGCCCGCTTTGTGGCGCGGGTGATGACGCCCAAGCGCTATGCGCAAGTGCAGGAAAAATTTGATAAATACGGCAACCGCGTGTTGTTTGTGGCACGTTTTCTGCCCGGCTTGCGCACGCCGATTTTCATCACGGCCGGCATCAGCCGCAAAGTATCTTATCTGCGCTTTTTGATGATGGATGGCCTGGCGGCGTTGATTTCCGTGCCGGTGTGGGTGTATTTGGGCGCTTATGGCGCGGAAAACACTGATTGGCTGATGCAGAAAATCCACCAGTTTCAATATGGCTTATTTGTGCTGATCGGCATCGGTGCGGCGGTGTTGGGCTATTTTTGGTGGAAAAAGCGCCAGCGTTTGCGCTTTTACCGTGAGCATCTGCGTGAATTGCGGGCTCAGCGCAAGGCAAAAAAAGCGGTGCGCAAAGCCGCTGAAAAATCGGCTGCTAACAAATAGGTTCTCAGTGTCATGCAAAGGTTTTCAGGCCGTCTGAAAACCTTTTTGGTTTCAGACGGCATCGGATAACTTATGAATGATGCCGAGTTTCTTTGAAAAACAACTAGCGGAGCAGGCGTAGAGAAAAAAACGATGAAAGCAAGACTTTTCCTGTGTGCGATGGGTATGATGCTGATGCCGTCTTTTATCCGGGCTTGTGATGTACTGCCTGTGGCTTCGGTATTTTTTCTTCAAAGTGACGCCAATCGTGACGGTGTTGTAGATGCGGCGGAATGGCAATTGGTTCAACCTCCGCCGGATGCGCCGTATAACATTCATTTCCGCATCGGCAGCACGGCCGCTTTCAAGCGTTTCGACCTTGACCGCAACGGGCTGTTAACAGAAGAAGAACTGCCATACACCGCTGTCAGTTACCGAGAAGACCCTTGCGCCGAATGGCTGAAATACATTAACCGAAACCAATAGAGATAAAACCATGACCGAAAAAATCTATGGCGATGGCGCATTCCGCCGTGAATCGCTGCAAGGCTCCACCATTGAAAACACTTATGCCGGCGCATTGTCGTTTATGCGCCGCCGCTACACGCGTGATTTGAGCGAAGCCGATGTGGTGGTGTCGGGCGTGCCGCTCGATTTGGCCACCACATTCCGCCCCGGTGCGCGCCTGGGGCCGGCGGCGATTCGCGCTGCCAGCGTGCAGCTGGCCGAATTGAATCTTTTTCCGTGGGGCTTTGATCCGTTTGACGATTTGGCGGTGATCGACTACGGCGATTGCTGGTTTGACGCGCACCAACCGTGGACCATACGCGAAACCATCAAGCAACACGCGCTGGACATCATTCAAAACAGCCATGCCAAAATGCTCACCTTCGGCGGCGACCATTTCATCACCTATCCGCTGTTGCAGGCGCATGCCGAAAAATACGGCAAACCTTTGAGCCTCTTGCATTTTGACGCCCATTGCGACACTTGGCCGGATGATGCGCCCGAATCGCTCAACCACGGCACCATGTTTTATAAAGCGATTAAAGACGGCCTGATCAACCCCGCCACCTCGGCGCAAGTGGGCATCCGCACTTGGAACAGCGATTTTATGGGCATGAACATGCTGTTTGCGCCGTGGGTAAATGAAAATGGTGTGGAAGCTACTGTAAAACGAATCTATGAAATCATCGGCGATAATCCGGTGTATCTTACCTTTGATATCGACTGCCTCGACCCCGCTTTTGCGCCCGGCACCGGCACGCCCGTGCCCGGCGGCCTCAATTCGCACACGGCGCTGGGCATTATCCGCAGCCTGGGCGATTTGAATATCGTGGGCATGGATGTGGTGGAAGTGTCGCCCGCTTACGACAATGCCGAAATCACCGCCATAGCCGCGGCGCATGTGGCCGCCGATATGCTGTGCCTGATGCGCAATAAAAAAGTGGCCGGCAAGCTTTAATGTTAATTAGGCCGTCTGAACCTTTTTCAGACGGCCTGTTTGGTATTGTGCAAAGCAGAGAAAAACATGACCCGCAAACAACGCATTTTTGTGCTCTACACCGGCGGCACCATCGGCATGAGCCAAAGCAGCCAAGGCCTGCGCCCCGATGTGGCGCTGGCGGGCAAAGCTTTGCAGCCGTTTTCAGACGGCCTCCAATTCGATTGGCATGTGTGCACACCTTTAATTGATTCATCGGCGCTCACCCTGCAAAACTGGTGCGACTGGTTGGCGCTTTTGGTGGAAAAAATCCCGCACTACGATGGCGTGCTGGTGCTGCACGGCACCGACACCTTGGCCTACAGCGCCAATCTGCTGGCGCTGGCTTTGCAAGGCTTGGATAAGCCCGTGGTGCTTACCGGCGCACAATGGCCGTTTGACAGCGAGGGCAGCGATGCGCCGCTGAATCTGGCCACCGCTGTGGCCGCATTCAGCCTGCCGGGCTTGCGCGAAGTGGTGCTGGCTTTTAACGGCAAACTTTTCCCCGCCGTGGGCAGCAGCAAAATCAGCACCGAAGCCGCCGAAGGCTTCGGCAACGCCCATTTCGGCTCGCTTGGCGCATGGTCGGCGGCGCAAGGCTGGCAGCCGCAGCCTGAATTTGCGCCGCCACCCGCTGCGGATAAGGCCGCTTTGCACGCGCTGCCGCTTGGCCCACAAGCCAAAGTGTTGTGTCACACGCTTATTCCCGGTTTTTCAAGCGAAGCCGTGGCGGCGAGCCTGCACCACACGCCGGCGCGCGCCGTGGTGCTGCAAAGCTACGGCCACGGCAATGCGCCGGCCGATGGCGCGTTTATCGAAGCCGTGCAAGCCTTCACCGCACGCGGCGGCTTGCTGCTCAACATCAGCCAAGTGCCGCAAGGCCGCGCCGCCGCCGTGTATGCCCAAGGCGATGCACTGCGGCAGGCCGGTGTGATTAACGGCGGCAAAGCCAATTTGGAAACCGCCACCGCGCTGCTCACCTTGGCCGTGTCGGGCGGCTGGAATGCGGATTGGGTGCAGCAGCAATTGCAGGCGCTGAAATTGTGTTATACCCATTCTAAAAAATAACCTTACCAAATAAAAGCAGTTCGGCAGCATCATCCGCGTAGGTCGGATTCTTGAATCCGACGTTTGG
>RCMY010000553.1_pt1 | contig 35102 bp, 30 predicted proteins | sample 2041341 | NCBI WGS metagenome assembly RCMY01 (sample SAMN09708234, study PRJNA481090) | Marine sediment metagenome, whole genome shotgun sequencing project. | reverse complement strand
TAGTTTATTCAACTACCCCGAAAAAGATTGGGAAGCATATCTGAATGAGAAGGCGGAGAGTCCGCCGGAACCATCACTTTTTGATTAAACGAGGGCTTATTCTACAAAATAATGATCCAGAAGTCCTATTTTAAAGGACTTCAGGAACTATTTATATCATGTTTGTAGTTTTATCGGACAGCAATAATTAAAAATCACATATAAACATGATAGCTTAAGATTTTATCTTCACTATCATGTTTTTTTTGTCAAACTCTATACTGTCACTTTCGATATAATTTCCCAAAGTGTCGTTTGCTGATAATTCTCGGGGGGTGCCAATACTAATTTTTTCATCATTCATTAGCCACAGTTTGTCAGCCAACTGTAAAGCCTGCTCAACATCATGTGTTGACAATAATATGGTTTTATCTAAATGATGCGAAAGATTCTGTAGCAGTTGCAGCATTTCTATCTTACTTGGAAAATCAAGAAAGGCTGTTGGCTCATCAAGAAAAATCATTTGAGTCTGCTGCGCAAGGGCTTTGGCAATCATTGTTTTTTGTCGTTCGCCATCACTTAATGTCTGAACCATGCGATTTTTCAGTTTCAGCACTCCAACCATATCAAGAGACTCATCAACAATTTTATCATCAGCTGCACTTAGCGTACCCCAAAAACCTGTAAAAGGATAACGTCCCATACCGACCAACTCACCGACAGATATATTTTCAACTCCAGTTTTTCCAGTAAGGACAACACTTATCTTGCGTGCCAACTTTATGGAAGAATAATTATTGATATTAACATCATCAATAATTACATCGCCAGCAAGTGGTTTTATAAATCCAGACATCGTTTTAAGCAGAGTAGACTTTCCGACTCCGTTTGATCCAAGCAAACACGTAAACTCACCACTGCTAAGCGAAGCATTTATAGCATCCCCGACCTTTTTATCTTTATATCCGATAGACAAATCATGCAACACAACTGATTCCATAGGACAAAGATACGTCAAAGGATTGAAAAAGCAAAGGAAAAGGATTTTTTTTAGTAACTTTGCACTCGATATGAATCAACAGACATCACCGATACAGGAACTACAAAAACAGAAAATGCTCTTAGAAATAGAGTATTATTCAGAAAAAGAAGCTTTTCGTAAACAAACAGAGGCTACAGGACTAATGCGCAAAGTAAAGAAGGGGGATGCATGGTTTCCTCTAAACATTGGTAAAAGCTACTACAACTCTCTAAACCAAATGGCTATAGAGGTAACAAGAAACACTGATACTGATACAGAACACAACTTCGAATTCGGCCGACCTGTAGCTTTCTTTAAAACAGACGGCAAATCATTAAGTTACTTTAATTTTACTGGAACAGTATCCTTTGTAGACGGTGACAAGATGGTTGTTATCATTCCTGACGGAGGACACGCTATAGATCTTCAAGGAAGCACAGACAAGATTGGAATACAATTGTTTTTTGATGAGACAAGCTATAAGCTAATGTTTGAAGCTCTTGACAGAGTTATAAAAGCAAAAGGCAATAGATTGGCATATTTGCGTGACTTATTTTATTCGCACCAAAAGGCTGAACGGTTTTCTTTTACAGAGCAACGCTTTCCATGGCTTAATCCTACTCAGGAGAAAGCTGTAAACGAAGTGCTTTGGGCAAAAGACGTTGAGGTAGTACACGGTCCTCCAGGAACAGGAAAGACTACAACTCTTGTTGAAGCCATAAATGAAACACTTATGCGAGAAAATCAAGTATTGATTTGCGCACAAAGCAATATGGCTGTTGACTGGATTTGTGAGAAGTTAGTTGATCGAGGAATAAACGTATTGAGAATAGGAAATCCAACTAAAGTGAACGATAAAATGCTTGGATTTACTTATGAGCGAAAGTTTGAGAGCCATCCCGATTATTCTCAACTATGGGCAATAAGAAAAGCTATTCGTGATTTGAGAAGTCACAGGAAAGGACGTGATGAAAAATATCATCAGAAATTGGAACATCTTAAAGCTCGCGCCACAGAAATTGAAATAAGAATAAACTCAGAATTACTTGGAGAGGCAAGAGTAATTGCATCTACACTTGTTGGTTCTGCAAATAGACTCCTTGAAGGACAAAAATTCGGAACGTTGTTTATTGATGAAGCTGCACAGGCTCTTGAAGCCGCATGCTGGATACCAATGAGACACGTAACAAGAGTTATATTGGCTGGAGACCACTGTCAGCTGCCACCGACGATAAAGAGTATCGCCGCACTTAAAGCAGGATTAGGCAAGACACTGATGGAGCGTATTGTTGAAAATAAACCCGAAGTGGTGACATTGCTGAAGATTCAGTATAGAATGAACGACCAAATTATGCGTTTCTCCAGTGAATGGTTTTATCACGGACAAGTGGAAAGTGCACCGCAGATTAGATATCGCGGTATACTTGATTATGATACACCTATTGAGTGGATGGAAACGGCACCGGTATGCAATGACAATGTCGATGCCACGATTGGAGAAGGCAGAGACGGAGATTCCATCATCAACAAGGACGAGGCTAAAATAACTTTGGCACGACTTGAAGATTACTTCACGAAGATTGGTAAACAAAAAATTCTTGAAGAGCAAATTGATGTTGGTGTGATTTCTCCTTATAGGGCACAAGTGCAATACATGCGTAGGCTGATTAAGAAAAAGGAATTCTTCAAACCATATCGACATCTCATAAGTATCAACACCGTTGATGGTTTCCAAGGTCAGGAACGTGATGTAATACTGATATCTTTGGTTAGAAGTAATACCGATGGACAGATAGGATTCTTGAATGACCTAAGGCGAATGAATGTAGCTATAACACGTGCAAGAATGAAACTGATAATAATTGGTGACAAGGAGACTCTTTGTCGCCACCCATTCTATAAAAAGCTATGGGAATATATTAACAAGGAAGATTGATGGCTAACACGAACGATATGACAATAGGGTCTCCTGTAAGAGACATCTTGAAATTTGCAATTCCACTTATATTAGGATATATTCTGCAACAGATGTATCTTATCATAGATGCATCAATTGTTGGTAGGTGGATTGGCGTCAATGCTCTTGCTGCTGTTGGCACATCAAGCAGCATCATGTTTCTTATTATGGGTTTCTGCAACGGCTCCTGTGCAGGCTTTTCAATTCCCATTGCTCAGGCCTTTGGTGCAAAAGATTATAAAAAGATGCGATCATACGTTAGCAATGCCATACGCATTGCCATCGTAATGGCAATAGTAATAACATTCATGAGCTGTATATTCTGTGGAAGGGTTTTAAAAATCGTAAACACTCCTACTGACATCTTCGACGATGCATACATATTTCTATTTTTACAATTTCTTGCAATACCATTTACAATAGCTTACAATCTTCTTTCTGGATTCATTCGTGCAATTGGTAACAGCAAACAACCATTTTATTTCCTTATTGCATCGTCGTTTATCAACATTTTCCTTGACGTGATACTTATTCTTATTCTAGGAATGGGTGTTGAGGGAGCAGGTATCGCAACGCTTATATCACAATGTTGTGCATCAGTGATGTGCTGGATTTACATCAAACGTAAACTAAAACTGCTCATACCAAAGGGAGAAGAAACTCGTTTTGATAATAAGTTGATAAGTATATTGCTCAACAACGGTATTCCTATGGGAATGCAATTCTCTATCACTGCTATTGGAATTATTATGCTGCAAAGTGCCAATAATGCACTAGGAACAACATATGTAGCGGCATTCACAGCGAGCATGCGAATAAAATATCTATTTACATGTGTACTTGAAAACATCGGAGTTGCGATGGCTACATATTGTGGACAGAATATTGGTGCAAAAAAGATGAATCGTATAAAGTCTGGAATATACGCAGCCATAAAAATTATGCTTGTGTATTTCGTTATAACATTCATCATTATATATCCATTTGCAGATTACATGATGATGCTTTTTGTTGACGGCAGTGAAAAGGATGTAGTAAGCAATGCTGCAATGTTTATGCGCATAGCTAACTATTTTTATCCGGCACTAGGACTACTCACGATATTCCGTTATAGCATTCAGGGCCTTGGATATAGTAACCTCAGCATGATGAGCGGAGTGATGGAAATGATTGCAAGATGTGGTGTCAGCTTATGGATTGTACCAGCATTGAAATTCACAGGTGTATGTTATGGTGATCCTGTGGCATGGATAATGGCTGATATTTTCCTTATACCAGCTTTTATTTGGCTATATGGCCATCTCAAAAGGAAGATGGTTCAAAGCGCCTCTTAAGAAAGAATTTGCGTGCAAATAAAAAGAATAGCAATACGCCGAAGAGATTCTCTATAGCTACCATCCAGAATGCAGCTTTGTAGCCCATCATTTCTGATACGATTCCACCAAGAAGTATGCCGATACCAAATCCTAAATCCCAAGAGGTTAGTATTGAAGAATTGGCAGTGCCGCGTTCATTATGATGAGCCACAGATATAAACATATTAAGAAACGCAGGATACATATGACCATTACCTAATCCGATAAGGAATGCTGAAAGATAATAACCAAAGGGATGTGTCCAACCAACAAACATAATATAACCAACAAGAGCTATACACATTCCGTATGCCGCATTATGAGTAAGCCGACCTTCACGCAAGGCTCTAGCTCCCTCAAGTCTAGAACTGAACAAACCTATTGAAAGTAAAGCGAAATATGTACCTGTACCTCCAGTAATGCCGAGTTCTTGTTTACTATATATAGCAAGATAGTTGCTTAGCGCTCCAAAACAAAAGCCAAACATGGCAATATTGACTGCAAGCAACCATGCACGTGTAAGAAAGAATCTGTCAAAAGACAGTTTCTCATTATTCTTAGCGATAGAATTAACAGGGATCTTTACCGTTCCATCAACAATTAGACCAACAAAAGCCACGGCAAGAGCTATCCAGAATAATATACTGAAATCATTCAGCAACTTGTATAAGTAGATGCCGATAGAAGGAGCGATGGCCATTGCAAGATTATTGCTTAGTCCATAATACCCTAAACCTTCATTACGACAGTTTGGAGGGAGCACATCTATTGCAACAGTACTATTAGCGACTGTAGCTGCACCATATGGTCCACCATGAATTGTTCTTACTATCGCAAACATTAAAAGTGTGCTAGCAGCAATATAACCAGCAAAACATACAAAAAACAAGAAAAGACAGATGAGAAGTACTTTCTTTCGATTAAAACTATCGACAAAGAAACCACTGAAAGGACGTATTATCAATGAAGCTATAGTATAACCAGAAAGCACAAGTCCTATAACATCATTTGTCGCTCCAAATCTCTCACTAAGATATATTGGCAACAAAGGAGTAAGTATATAAAAGGCAAAATACATCATAAAATTGGCTATCATGACTTTTATATACTGTGCATTCCAAACTTTTTCTTCTTTTTCTATCATCATTCGTCCCAATCTTTAAATTCTAGCTCCAACTGTATCCATTCTGGTGCAGACAGTTCGTCATCTGTTCCAGGATTAGAAACCGACAATCCCATAAGTCTTATAGGATGTTCTGCACTATATGTGATCTGCTTTAGCAATTTCTTTGCCAATGGCAAAATATCGTCTTTTGTCTTTAATATCTTTCTACCCGTAATGCTACGTGTTATCTGTTGGAAATCACCATACTTAATTTTCAGTGTAAGCGTTTTACCTTCAAAGTCATCTTTATTAATCCGTTCACAAAGTTCCAATACAGAGTGATAAAGTTCTATCAACACAGCTGACTTTATACTTATGTCCTGAAGAAAAGTTTGCTCACATCCCACAGACTTTCTTATTCGCTCAACAACAACTGGACGATTATCAATGCCTCGTGCAAAGTCATAGAATATTGGTCCCGCTTTTCCAAACACTTCAGAAAGATGTTTTAAAGAACACTCTCTAAGCTGCGCTCCATTGAATATTCCAATATGGTGCATACGCCTTGCGGTCTTTGGTCCTACTCCCCAAAAGCTTTCTATTGGTAACTTAGCTATAAAATCAAGAGCCATATCTGGATGTATAGTGCATATACCATCTGGTTTGCGATATTCAGAAGCAATTTTCGCAAGAAATTTATTATAGGATATTCCTGCAGAAGCAGTAAGATTCAATTCATCTTTTATTCGCTGCTTGATTTCCTTTGCAATATCTATCGCAAGGTCTATCCCGCATTTATTATCCGTAACATCAAGAAAAGCCTCATCAATTGATATTGGCTCGATTATATCAGTATATTCTTTAAATATTGCGTGAATGCGTGAGGAGACTTCGCAATAATGTTCATGGCTTCCTCTCACAACAATCAATTGCGGACATAATCGCTTAGCAACTAGCATTGACATAGCCGAATGCACACCATATTTGCGTGCTTCATAGCTGGCCGTAGACACGACACCGCGCGCTCCGTCATAACCCACAGCAATTGGTTTGCCACGTAAATCAGGATTATCACGTTGCTCTACACTAGCAAAAAATGCATCCATGTCAATATGTATTATCTTGCGATCCATGCTACCCATAAAGTAATTGCAAAGATACACAATTTACACCAAACGCTGATAATGCCAATGTTATTATCTTCAAACAAATAATACGGATATTATTTTGTCGGTTCGTGAAAATACAATAATTTTGTGATACAATTGGCAATATACACAATTATAACACTCATGAATATAGAGTATAAAAGAAAGAAATATGACTTCTATAAAAGATTTAATGACAAAGATTAGTTTCAATGAAGTAAGTGACGCATTGAAAAAACTATATCAACTTGATAAAGCAAACATAGATGAGTTTGAAAACACATTCAATACGTTGCGTACTGTCAAACCTACATTTGATTATTTCGACATGATTATCGAAGTGAAAGAAAAGGATGGCAAAGTTTACGTAAGCAATACTCATCTTGGAAGTATTACAGATCTTGCCGGACGAAGATTTAAGGTTCAAGGTAACATGCCGGATGCTGCTGTCGCAGCTCACTGTTTATATCAAATCACGGTTCACGAATACGAGACAGAACGATTCAAAGATCATCTCGACGAATGGGATGATGACATGATGAATCCACAAAAGGCACGCATCGTAAGATAGCATGCCTTTTGAAACGATTTCTTGTGATTGTTATCCAACAGCAATCAGTTCTATTTCGAATATTAAAGTAGAACCACCTGGTATTCCTGGTTGTCCAAATTTACCATATCCCATGTCGGAAGAAAGATATACTTCCCATTTATCTCCAACATGCATCTGCTGCATTGCAATAACCCATCCTTCAATAACATTAGAAAGACGTATAGCCAACGGTACACCGCCAATACTACTATCGAAAGTATTTCCGTCAATTGTACGACCTGTATAGTGAGCTGTAACTATACTGCGCGCAGACGGTTGCTTGCCATTCACATCTCCTGAAGATATAACTTTATATGATACACCCTTCACGATTGTGAACACTCCATCCTCGCGTGATTTGTCAATCAACCACTTTTTATTCTTATTGATATATTCCCTATTTGCCATATTGTTTAAGTTAGATAAATAATATTAACGCCACAAAGTTACGTCTTTTTTTACAGAAGAAAGATTAATTATCTGCAAGATTCATAATACATATTGTAGATTATCTTCTTTCAAAGTTCAACTACTTAATATGATTCATCATATATAGGAGCATTTATGGAACAATTAATTGATACATAAACAGTAATAAGCCCGGATAAGAAATCTTTGTTTTTCCTATCCGGGCTTATTTATCTAGTATGCGATTATTTGTTTTATTCTGAGAATGCTGCAGACTCCGCTGCTTCTATTATGCTTTCACGGCTTTGTGGACGTGAACTAATGTCACTCAAGTCAAACTCTTCGTCCTCTGTACTGCTGACTGTTGATTCTGCATTTACTGCATCTTTCACTTCATTGTCGCTTCTATACATAGGAGAACGACGATACATCTTACTGCTCTTATCCTCGAATACCTCTTCCTTGAACGCAGTTACTCGTTTTGTATTCTCAGGTTCCTCTATATCTTGCTTAATGATAAAGCCATCATTAACTTCTGTGCTTGGAACATCCTCTACAGGTTCTTCCTCCATCTTTGTGCGACTAGCCTTAACAGCAAACACTTCATCAATGAATTTAGGTTCCTTGCGTAATTTCTCAAGAGTCAGTTTACTAGCTAACTGTTGGCTTTCCTTCTTGCTATATCCAACCCCAGAACATCCATCAACACCTTCTATGCAAACCTTATAATCAAACATAGGGCTGCCATTATCGTCTTTCTTCTGTTCTAGCATTTCAAAGGTTAACTTCACACGATTCTTTTGTCCCCATTCAATGAGTTTGCTTTTAAAGTTTACTTCTTTATAAGCAACCTTATCAATGTTGATCATCTGTGACAATATGCGTTTTTCCATAAAATGCATACATGTATTATAACCTCGGTCAAGATACATTGCGCCAACAAGAGCTTCAAAAGCATTTCCTCCCATATAACTATTATGAGAAGAACTGCGTCCATTACTCAATATTAACTTGCTGATGCCCATCTCATTTGCAAGTTTGTTCAGAGTGTCTCTCTGTACAAGCTTAGAACGAGTGTTTGTAAGAAATCCTTCGCGCTTACCAGGAAAATGTCTATAAACAATATCTCCCACAATAGCGTCAAGAATAGCATCGCCCAAAAATTCCAGGCGTTCGTTGTTTACCGGCTTTCCTTTTGCATTACGTTTCATAACGCTCTTATGCATCAGTGCTAATTTATAGTAACTGATATCATGTGGATAGAAGCCGAGAATTGCATATAAAGAAGAATAAAGTTCCTTCTCCTTACGGAAAGGAAGCTTTATTCTATCTATGATGTTATTCAGCATATTTCTTGAATACGACACAACAGTTATGGCCTCCAAAGCCGAAGGTGTTGCTAAGTGCTGCACGCACTTCGCGCTTTTGAGCCTTGTTGAAAGTAAAGTTCATGTTGTAATCCAAATCAGGATCCTTATCATCTTCATTATGGTTGATGGTAGGAGGAACAATGTCATTCTTGACACTGAGTACACATGCCATTGCCTCTACTGCACCAGCAGCACCAAGAAGGTGACCAGTCATACTCTTTGTAGAGCTGATATTAAGCTTGTAAGCGTGTTCACCAAAAACTTCCTTTATGGCTACAGCCTCAGAAAGGTCACCAATATGAGTTGATGTTCCGTGAACATTAATATAATCGATGTCTTCTGGCTTCATGCCTGCATCCTCAAGTGCATTCTTCATAACGAGTTTTGCACCTAAGCCCTCTGGGTGAGAGGCTGTGATATGATAAGCATCGGCACTCTCGCCTTCACCAACCATTTCTGCATATATTTTAGCTCCACGAGCTTTTGCATGTTCCAATTCCTCAAGGATAAGGCAACCAGCACCTTCACCCATAACGAATCCATCGCGGCTTCCACTGAATGGACGACTAGCATGCTCAGGATCTTCATTAAGTGTAGAAAGAGCTTTTATTGCATTAAAACCTCCAACACCACATTCGCAGATTGCTGCCTCTGCACCACCACTGACAATAACGTTAGCCTTTCCTAAACGGATAAGGTTGAAAGCGTCAGCAAGAGCGTTGCTTGAAGAAGCGCATGCACTAGTTGTTGTATAGTTTGGTCCATGAAAACCGAAATGAATACTAATCTGTCCTGAAGCAATATCCGCAATCATCTTAGGAATAAAGAATGGACTGAATTTAGGTCCATCTTCCTTATGCTGAGCGTAATATGAAACTTCTTCCTCGAATGTTTTGATACCACCGATACCAACACCATAGACAACACCGATACGGTTTTTGTCTTCCTTTTCAAGGTCGAGACCAGAATCATTCACACCTTGCATTGCTGCAATCATGGCAAGTTGAGTATATCTATCCAACTTGCGGGCTTCTTTACGATCAAGATAATCATTCATATTAAGGTCCTTAACCTCACATGCGAACTTTGTCTTGAAATCTGTCGTATCGAAATGTGTAATAGGAGCGGCACCACTTTTACCAGCAAGAAGATTATTCCAAGTTTCCTCAGGATTATTTCCTACTGGAGTAACAGCACCAAGACCCGTTACTACTACTCTCTTTAATTCCATGCGTGTATATATAAAAAATGACTAGGAATTAGGGATTAGTGATTGGAAATCACATTTAATGACGTTTCCAATCCTTAATCACTAATCTCTAATCGTATAAATTTGCAAAAATAATTATTGACTATTATTTTGCGTTTTCCTCGATGTACTTGATAGCGTCACCTACAGACTGGATTGTCTCAGCCTTGTCGTCTGGGATAGAAATACCGAATTCCTTTTCGAATTCCATGATAAGTTCTACAGTATCCAGTGAATCAGCACCAAGATCGTTTGTGAAGCTTGCCTCTGGCTTAACTTCAGCCTCGTCTACACCAAGTTTGTCTACGATAATAGCCTTTACCTTGCTTTCAATTTCTGACATAATTGTAACTTTTTAAAATGTTTATAAATAATTTCTAATTAAAAATCGGGTGCAAAGGAACGAATTTATTTTTGATTTCGCAAATATTTTATCCAAAAAAGCACTTAGAGTTGCACAAACCCCCTATCACTGTGCATTATTTTGGACTTTTTCTTCCGTAATTCACGAAATATCAATTACTTTCACTTTGTTTGTAATATTCGTTCTACGTGCTCAACAACCACCTCTGGCTTTATGTTATGCATGCAAGCCCAATCGCCACGCAAGCATGGTTTATTTCCATAAATGCTACATGGGCGACATGGCATATCTAGTTGTACGGCACGGTCCATACTTTGATTCCATCCCATGAAACCCGCAAATGGATGTGTTGAGCCCCATATGCTCACAACTGGTGTGTTAACGAGTGAAGCCAAGTGCATATTAGCACTATCCATACTCACCATTACATCAAGATGGCTCATCAGAATTAGTTCCTGCTGGAGTCCATTCATCAATCGTGACGCATTTATTATCTGTTTACTCTCTGCAGATATTGCATCGAGTTGTATCATCTCTTCGCTTCCACCTCCAAAGAGAAATATTCTGCTAGATGGATGTTTGTTAACAAGCATCCTTATCACATTTTTCATCAATGGCAACGGATACATCTTTCCTTTATGCGCTGCAAACGGAGCGATGCCTATCCATTGTTGGAACGGGCGTTTTTCGCCTATTTTATCTGACAACAATCTCAAATTGCCTCCTTCGGGTGGATAAATGGATTTGAATTCCAATTTCACAGGATAGCCTAACTTTTCCAACACATCAGTGTAGTTTTGAAAAGATGTAGGTTGTTGTTTCAATTCCTTATTATTCTCAGCTATAAGTTTGCTTTTGCCACTTCTATGCTTATCTATACTCTCCACACGATAATGATCGAAATTAAATCGCATGCGAAGGTAATCAGAACGCAAGACGCTATGAAAATCGGCAATGGCAGTGAAGTTCTTTGCTGTCAATCTCCTATAAAGTGAGTTTAATCCTCTCACTCCATGATATTCATTATTAATATCAGCAGCCATAAAACCCACATTAGGAGCTAAATTCTCGAAGAATGGGCGTGCAAATGGTTTGCTCAACATTGTTATGCGTAGATTTGGATACTGACATGCTAATGAATAGACAACAGGAACTGTCATAGCCACGTCACCCAAAGCTGAGAAGCGCATAATAAGCAAATGCTCAGTATTCATTTATTTCTTATACAATATTGGATTCGTGTCTACGTCATTATACATCTTCATCTGACGATACACCTTCATATATTTACGACCAGCCTCAATATCTTCTATCAACTGGTTGATTGCAATCCCTAAATCATTCTGCTGTTCTAATAGAACTCCCAATTTTGCCTTACATTTTGATATATGAGACTCATCGGCATCCTTACGTTCAGCCTGCTCTTTCATATGATATATCTTGAGGGCTAAAATACTAAGACGGTCTATAGCCCAAGCAGGACTTTCTGTATTTATTCGTGCGTCTTCAAGCACTTCTACATTTTTATATCTATCAAGGAAATATGAGTCAATCTGCTCAACCAAATCTGTACGGTCTTGATTGCTCTTATCAATGCGTCGCTTTAACTTAAGCGCACCAATCGGATCTATTTCTGGATCACGGATAATATCCTCAAAATGCCACTGCACTGTGTCTATCCAACATTTCAGATACAATTTATTTTCAATAGTCCCTTTTTCGAATGGATTATCAATAGGTGAATCTATATTGTCATAAACGTGGTAATCATCGATTGCCTTATTAAAAATCTCATTACAATGCTGTGTAAAAGACATATTTATAATATAATTTAAGTTTATCCTGCAAAAATAGGTAATTATTTTTAAAGTTACAAATATTTATTGCTTAAATGAGGTATTACAGCACTTTAAGAGCAAAATGTATTTCTTTTGAACTTTTTTTCCTACATATTTATCATTACGAGAGCAAATTATTGGCTCCTCAATTGATTTAGATTAAGAAATTGACATTTTTGCCATAAAAATAATGATATTTGTTTGTTGTGTGCGCAAACAATCGTATCTTTGCAGTGAAAATAAAAGGATAATAATAACAAACGGATACCAAAGGGGTTCCGAACAAATTTAAAGAAAGGTAAAAAGATTATGGTAACATTAATGATTGTTTTAGCAGTAGTCGCAGGTTCAGTTTCACTAGCAGTGAATGTAAACGACAAAATCTCTATGGGTTTATAAACCCGATAGGGATTTCTTTTAAAAAGAAGTTTTTGAAAATTAGATATAAAAAAACCAGATATACAATTATGTATATTTGGTTTTTTTGTGTAATTATATTATTCTACTTGTGATTCCATTGGATTAGCAAGTCCTTTCATTCCTACAAGAAAAGCCTTTGCTGAGCCAAATTTTAAGAACATGTCCAATCTTATGGGCACATGATTTTCATCGTCACTAACATAGAAATCTACAATATTCTTATAACTTCCGTTTTCCAACTCAAAATATGCGAGTTGTAGACAGCGATATTTTCTTCCATTATCGGCCTTAATCACAGTTTTGCCTTTATATCTAAGCTGTGCCGGCGTACGTCCATTACCATCAGCAATAGGAAATTTTACGATATATCCATTTTTCCAACTTTTTGGATTGAAAGATCTTGCACGCAGAAATATGCTCATCATGTCGTAAATGCAATCTTCATAAGTATGCCTTTTCCACGAATTAGAACCATCAGCATGCTGCCTATGCATTCTTACACTGCAATTGCCATTAGGATATGTATAGAAAACCTCATCAACGGTATATCGGCTACCTTCACGAGCACCCTTTCGATAATATAAAGGAGCTAGATCCAGAGTATTATAACATAACAACGTATCACGTAAAACGAACATATTATCAACTTTGCTATTACCACGTGTCGTTAAACTTGCTCGATAAGCAGGTTTGCCGTCAAAACGACTTTCTACAGTATACATGGAAGCCAATCCTGCTTTTACCCAAACGAATTTCCAATTATAATACAAATTATAAGAAAGAAACTCACCAGACTTGAAAGCAGTGTTGCGAAATGAACACTGAGCATTTGATGCAACCGCACAAAACAGTAGCACTAACGCCATAATTGCTTTTCTTAGTTGTCCCATATCGTTAATTATTAGTGATTATACATTCTATATCAAGTGCCTGCAGGAATATATTCTATACCAAGTTTTTTAGCTCTGTCTGCATTGCGCCTTTTTACAGTTTTCTGTTTATCCGCTTTCTGCTTCGTAATCTCTCTAGGCTTTTGTAAATAAAGCGGTTTCTCTGTAGGGTTCCAAGATTCTCTCACATCCCACTTAGCCTTACACTCTATCTTACCTGGATAATAATATACCTCCTCAGGTTGAGTACCTGTGACAAAATCACCAGTATCCCATATTCCATTGTTATTACGGTCCACAAACATTCTGAGATAATAGTCGCCTGCCGCAAGATAGAAGAATTCTGCCTGCCCGTTTTCTGCAGACAACTCTTTCATCACATTGTCACTCTTATCCAAAAGTTGCAGAATACAATGTTTGCCATCCATCCCAAGCAAGGATATTGTCAGAGTACTATATTCGTCATCGCTCTTTACTTTGAATCCATGCTTATTCTTTCCAGAAACATTTCCATAGATATCAACAAAAGCCGTGCTATCCATCTCTAGACTATATTCCTGACCTGGTCGCCATTCGCCCACAAGTTCATAGTCCATGCCATATTTAAGCGAATCGCTACGCACTAACTTTCCATTAACATCTCTATGTGCCAACGGCCGGAATGAATATTTGGCTTTATACCAAAGCGTATCTATCTTAGTATATAGATGTATTTTTGACGTATCAACCTTTTCAAGTGGAGCATCAACGCTTATAGGAATATTTTTATCCGGATCAAGTTCTGTCGGAGCATTAACGTTAAGTCTTATACTTTCTTTAGGTTTCACCGCTTGGTACGGATCACCTTTCTTCTTTGCTTTTTCTTGCGCTTTCTGCCATTTCTCAAGTTCTTTTTGGGCCGCTTTCATTCTCTTCTCAAACGGTTGTTTGGAAAGGACTTCCATCGTATCCCTTTGAGCAACTAGCTTTCCTAGAGAATCTGTCTTAAGGTAATTTATCTCCATACGCAGGGTATCTTGATTAACAAGAGCAGAATCACGTAACCAGTATGATATAGTGTCTCTCTTTACGTTAGGAATAGCTATAAAAGCATTTTTCTCATTGAAATTAAGACCTTTTATTTTTGGCAATTCACTGTTTCCATAACTGAAATTAGCAACAAAATGATTCGCTTCTTTTCTTGTCACACTAAGCAAATATCGATCGGTCTGCAATTCTGTGAATGCTGACAAAGTAACATTATCAGGCAAGAAATGGATGTAATCATGTCGTTTTATGTCTGCAATATGCAGTGAGTCTGTCCAAAGAGTATCCTGTCTTACATCCGGTTTTAATGATGTAGTTATCGGATTATGTAAAAAAGCCAACTTCTCACTTTTCTGATTGAACATATAATTACCATCTACATCCTGTAAAGCATATACACGATAAGTACCATTCTTCACACCTTTAATGATAAAATGTCCACGACTATCAGTACGGCTCACTCTAAGCATAGGCAACTTTTGAAATGCAGAATCAGCCTGATTGCTATATAGTCCCACAAGAATACCCTTCACCGGTTCTAGGTTATCAGCAGAAAGAACATAGCCAGATACTTCCATCGTGTCTATTTCTGCACCTGTAGAAAAGCTATAAGTATAGTTACCCAAAGGATTACCTTCATTGTTGTCGGATATAGCATCACTGAAGTCAATCGTATAGGTAGTATTTGCCTTCAAAGAATCAAGAAGTTTCACATCAATGCTTTTTCCAGCAGCTTTGATCTCTGGAGTCGTCAATTGAGGCGGCGAAACAATAACATTCTCTGTCGCGTTATCAATCTTAACATATTCGTCAAAATCGATTTTTACATTTCTACTTTTAACGTTAACTCCTTTATCAGCAGGAGACGCCCCGATAACCTTGGGGGGAGTTTCATCAAACCATCCTCCATCAGGATTACCCATACGAGCGCAACTTGCAAAGAGCGTCAGTGCGAGCAGACACAGTATTGTATATTTCTTCTTTATCTTCATATTTATTAATATCATACTTGACCTAATAGTTCCAGCAGTTCTTCTAAATTTTTTCTGCTATTGCTAAGACGCGGTATCTTATGCTGTCCTCCAAGTTTTCCCTTAGATTTAAGCCAATCATTAAAGAGTCCTGTACGTGCTTTTATCACTTCTAGGTGTTGCAGCGTGACATCATGAAAACGCTTTGCTTCATAATCACTATTTAGTTCTTGCAACTTTTTATCCAAAATTGTAGCAAACTGGTTCATATCTGCCGGTTCTTGCGCAAACTCTATCAGCCATTGATGTCGGCATTTCGCATTGCTATCCATATATACTGGTGCTGCTGTATATTCACTTATCTCTGCACCAGTTAGTTTACATGCGTAAGCCAATCCTTTTTCTGCATTATCCATTATGAGTTCTTCACCAAAGGCATTAATGAAATATTTGGTACGACCTGTTATCACAAACTTATATGGATTTTTACTTGTAAAGCTTACTGTATCACCTATCAGATATCGCCACAATCCACAACTTGTTGTTATCAACATAGCATAGTTCTTGCCTATTTCTACACCTTCAAGAGGAACGATAGTTGGATTATCATTACCAAACTCATCCATCGGCATAAACTCATAGAATACATCATAATCCAACATGAGCAACATACTCTTATCGGTGGTATTGCTTTGAATACCAAAGAATCCTTCGCTTGCATTATAGGTTTCCATATAGTGCATATTAGGACTAGTTATCAGCTGTTCATATTGTGAACGATAAGGAGTAAAAGCAATACCGCCATGAAAGAAAACTTCTAGATTCGGCCAAACCTCTTCAAGATGTTTCTTTCCTGATATTTCCATGACTCTTACCAAAACACTAAGCATCCAACTTGGAACTCCTGATAAATTAGTCACATTCAGATTAAGGCACTCGCGAGCTATCCTATCTCTTTTTACGTCAAAATCACTCAACAGCGCTGTCTGTTTCTTTGGCACACGCACCAAATTAGCAAGAGGATTGATATTTTCGATAAGTATTGCGCTTAGGTCACCAACAAGTGAATTTGCAATATTGTAGTTAGGAGAATGGCTGCCTCCCAAAATCAGGCCCTTACCATCAAACATCTTACTACCTGGATTCATCATCAAATACAAGGCCACAACATCTTTTCCTCCTTGATAATGAATATGATTCAGTCCATCATGTGAAACGGGGATAAACTTACTTTTGTCATTAGTCGTTCCAGAAGATTTTGCATACCATTTCACCTGTCCACGCCACAATACATTTTCCTCACCATGCCTCATGCGGTCAATATCACCTTTCAGCTCCTCATAAGTATTTACAGAAACCTTTGAAACAAAATCCTCATATGAATGTACATTATTGAACAAATGCGTTCTTCCATATTCGGTGTCTTTACCTCGTTCTATAAGTCTTTTCAGCACTTCATGCTGCAATTCTTCACCATGACTTAAATATGATTCAAGTTGTTTCTGCCTTGGTAGGAATAGTTTTCCCACAATGCTAGTTATATTCATTGTTGCGTATTATCAGTTTAATCTGCAAATTTAGTCCAAACTTTTGTAATAGGGTAAAATTTCACTAATTTTAATATAACGAAGCATCCTCGTCATTATGCATACATTCACTTGTGCAATTTATTGATCATAAATAATTAGAACCACCCTAACCTCTATCATTTTCACCAAAATATGGCATATAACTTAGCAATCGTTGCAATAATAGTTTTGAGAGGAACAACAATATAAACAAAAGCTTCCTCAAGCCAAATTCTTATCTTTAGCCACAATGCTACTTATCATTCTTTCATACTGATTTATAGAGAGTTATTAACTTTACGAAAAGAATCTAGCTATAACAAACAACGTTCCAACTAAGTAAATTTTAGAAAAACAAATAATATTAATTCTTTCTATATAAATAATGTACTCGCTCATGCGCGCGCAATGAATTTTTCAAAAATACTAGCGTCGAACTGACGAATGGCTGTTTATCACTAACTTAGATGTGATTTTCTCTAAAATGAAATGTCGTATTTTGTGCCATCATTTTTTAGAAATACGAAATCAGCTTTTCTTTCATAATCATCATTTTTCTATCAAAAACAGATGTTTTTGCACTGTAAAAATCGCCTCCAAATCATGCCCTTTCTTGCATTACATCGATAAAACGCATAAAATCGCGTCTCTAGGCTTACACTTGGCGAAGGTAAAAAAGCGTTCTAAAACATTGATAATCAGCCACTCGACACTTTGACTCTATTTATTTTCAAAAACTATAGGAGAAGTTTGCGTTATCCATCAATCAAAAGAAACAGACTAAGCGCAATAAATAGCACTTAGATTTAATCATAAGTTATGATGAAATCACGGTTTTGCAACGTTTAATAAGCATTTTAAAAACTTGAAATTGTATTTCTACGATCAAACGTTTCTGTTTCTACGATATAAAGTTTCCATTTCTACGATCAAACGTTTTCGTTTCTACGATATAAAGTTTCCATTTCTATATAGAAAACTTTATATAAAAGCATCATGCATACTTTATGACTACATAAAATCACCATGAAATTCTGTTCGTTTCACGTTTCATCGTTATAAAGCCAGTTCATTACGTAGCTAGTACGTAGCTTACCGCAGCTAAGTTTTGCATTTTATTTTCCGAAAGCCCTGTCAACAAAGGCATTCCAGCATGAACGTAGCTACGTAGCTATTAATTTAAAAACATTATGAGAATCTCTACATTTTAAGGAGACATCTTGATATAAAGAATGAAAGAAATCAACGTTATGAGCAACGTCTTTATCAAAATTCTATCGCATTATATTTACCACAGTGCAAATTAGTATTATATTTATAAGTTATGTGAATATAACAAAAAAACGATAGCCAACATGCCATTTTAATAAAATTAAATAGTCGTTTCTTTCATATTTAGTTTAATTCTGCTATCTTTGCAGAGTTTTAAAACAGATTTACAATATTAATACTAACGATTTTACTATTTTATGGATAAAATAAGTTACGCTCTCGGCATAGGCATTGGTCGTCAGCTAGCGCAGATGGGCGCATCGAAATTAAACATAGATGATTTTGCACAGGCTATTAAAGACGTCATTTCTGATGCCGATTTGAAAGTTTCAGATCAAGAAGCACAAGAACTTGTACAGAATTTCTTTGCCGAGCAAGAAGCAAAACAGCGTGCTGAAGCTGAGATTCAAGGTAAAGCAGCAAAGAGTGAGGGTGAAAATTTCCTTGTCGAAAACGGCAAAAAAGAAGGTGTTATCACAACCGCTTCAGGTCTACAATACCAAATCTTGCGCGAAGGTAACGGAAAAACTCCTAAAGCTACAGATCAAGTAGAGTGCCACTACGAAGGAACACTTATCAATGGAACTAAATTTGATAGCAGCTATGATCGCGGTCAAACAGCAACATTCCCACTAAACGGCGTAATAGCAGGTTGGACAGAAGGTCTACAGCTTATGAAAGAAGGCGCAAAATACCGTTTTTTTATTCCTTACACACTTGGTTACGGAGAACGTGGTGCAGGAGCATCTATCCCTCCATATGCAGCATTGGTATTCGATGTTGAATTAGTAGCAGTGAAATAATTAATCCTTAAACACAAATAATGAAAAAAATCATTTTCGTAGCGCTTATTGCTATTGCAGCCGCTACATTTATGTCATGTGGAAATTCCACTCCTAAGGCAGATCTTAAGAGCGATGTAGATTCTATGAGTTACGCAATGGGTATGTCTCAGACTCAAGGTTTGAAAGACTTCTTAGTAAGCCGCATGAAGGTTGACACAACTTATATGGATGAGTTCATCAAAGGTCTTAACGACGGTGCTAATGCTGGTGATGATAAAAAGAAATCAGCTTACTATGCAGGTATCCAGATTGGTCAGCAGATTGCAAACCAGATGATAAAGGGTATCAATACAGAGGTTTACGGTCAAGATTCTACAAAGAGCATATCTCTTAAGAACTTCATGGCTGGTTTTATTGCTGGAACAACAGGCAAAACTGGTGATGTTAAGATGACTATTGCTCAGGCTCAGATGATTGCTCAGACTAAGATGATGCTCATCAAGAGCAAGAATATGGCTAAGCAATATGGTCCTTACAAAGCTGCCGGCGAGAAATGGCTTGCAGTAAACAAGACTAAGCCAGGTGTAAAGACTCTACCTTCAGGTGTTCAGTATAAAGTTATCAAAGTAGGTAATGGTCCTCTTCCAAAAGACACATCTACAGTACAAGTAAATTATGAAGGTCGCACAATAGACGGTAAGGTATTCGACAGTTCTTACAAGCGCGGTCAGCCTATTACTCTTCGTGCAAACCAAGTTATCAAAGGTTGGACAGAAGCACTTGTTCACATGCCAGCAGGTTCAATTTGGGAAGTTTATATTCCACAGAATCTTGCTTATGGAGATCGTGAGCAGGGCCAGATCAAACCTTTTTCAACTCTAATCTTTAAGATTGAGCTTTTAAGTGCAGGAAAATAAACCATCATTTAATAGTTAATGAAAAAGAAATACATTATTGCGCTCGTCATTATGACGAGCGCTGCTTTTAGTCTAGTTCAGGCTAAAGACAAAAAGGACAAGAAAATTAAGCCAGTAACTGTAGAGCAGAAAGCTCCTGTAAAACTAGTAAGTTCATCTGACACTATTAGTTATGCTGCCGGTATGGCTGCAACAGACGGACTTATTCCTTATCTTCAGCAGCAGCTTGGCGTTGACACAGCTAACATGGCTGAATTTATTAAGGGATTTCAGGAAGCACAGCTTCGTGTAAAAGATCCAGCTTTCAAAGCTTATGCAGCAGGTATGCAGATTGCAAGCATGGTAAACGACCGCATAATGCCTAACATGAAGACAGACTTTGTTGGTTCAAAGGATTCTATCAACAACGCAACTTTCAATGAAGGCTTTATCGCTGCGTTAAACAACGATTCAACACTGTTTACACAGAAGAAAGCAAGCAAGATGTTTAGCGACCGTCGTACTGCTATTAACGACAGCAAAAACGCTGTATACAAAAAGGAGAACGAAGATTGGCTAAAGACAAATGCCCAGAAGGAAGGTATGAAGACTACAGCTTCTGGTTTGCAGTATAAGGTTCTTGTTGCTGGTAAAGGTGCAACACCAAAAGCAACAGACAAAGTAACTGTGAAATATGAAGGTCGCATGATTGACGGAACTGTTTTTGACAGCAGTTATAAGCGCAATCCACAAACTACTTCATTCCATTGCAATGAGGTTATTAAGGGATGGACAGAAGCATTAACCATGATGCCAGTAGGCAGCAAATGGGAAGTATGCATCCCTCAGGAACTTGCTTACGGTTCACGCCAGGCAGGTCAAATCAAGCCTTATTCTACTCTTGTATTTACTGTTGAGTTGATTAGCATCGATAAATAAACTGTCAACAAATAATTGAAAAATGCGCGATTATCGAAAGATTTTCGCGCATTTTATTGCTTGATTTAATATTTATTCCTATATTTGCTAACACAATGATATAACCTTTTGATAAAACAATAATAACAAAATATAATAAAAGAAATGGATAAGATTGATAATCTTGACAAAAAAATACTGAGCATTCTATCTAAGAACGCCCGTATTCCCTTTAAAGACGTAGCTGCTGAGTGCGGAGTCTCTCGTGCAGCCATTCATCAGCGTGTACAGCATTTGATGGAAAATGGTATCATAACCGGTAGTGGCTTTGATGTAAATCCAAAAAGTTTGGGTTACTCAACATGTACTTATGTAGGATTAAATTTGGAAAGAGGCAGCATGTATAAAAACGTGGTGCAACGACTAATCAACATTCCTGAAATCATAGAGTGCCATTTCACTACAGGCCCTTACACTATGCTTTTAAAGCTTTACGCACAGGATAACGAACAATTAATGGATTTGCTTAACAACAAATTGCAAAGTATTCCTGGAGTTGTATCAACAGAAACCCTAATTTCACTTGAACAAAGCATTAAGCGTGAGATACCAGTAAATATCGACGCAGAATAATGACAAAACAATTTAATCTGGAATCATATCTCGACGAGATATATTCAGTATTTCCGGAGTCCAATCATCAGCCGATTATTGGGCTCACTGCTAATTATAGTGACATTGATGCCACTATACGTAGCGCGTATTATCAACAAATTGTAAAAGCTGGCGGAACACCAATTATTATTCCACCTATAGCTGACAAAAACGTTATCATAAACACACTAGAGCAAATTGATGCTCTTGTGCTTACGGGCGGTGCTGATTACAATCCTTTGTGGGCTGGAGAACAGCCAATAAAGGAATTACATAATATAAATAAGGAACGCGACTTAGCAGAACTCCTTACAACCAGATTAGCTTATAATCGGCAAATACCGATGCTTGGAATATGTCGTGGCATACAGACTCTTGCCATGGCTCTTGGTGGAAGAGTTGAACAAGATATTGAGAATCCTTTAGTCAAGGATGATAAATCACTTGGGAAACACATCAAACATTCACAGGATGCTGATAGATCAGAACCTACACATGTTGTTAATATACAAAACAGCAGTATGCTTTCTGATATTTATGGAGATTCAGCTTTTGTAAATACATTCCATCATCAAGCTGTTGCCAATCCGGGTAGCAAATTCAATGTAGTTGCAACATCTCCAGACGGAGTAATCGAAGCTATTGAAAGCTCTGAATACAAATCCATCATGGGTGTCCAGTGGCATCCAGAATGGCTTGGCGAGGAAGGATTAAAATTGTTTACATGGCTTGTTAAACGTGGTGAGGAATTTAATAAAGCAAAACATTTGCATAGCAAGATTCTTACTCTTGATTCTCACTGCGATACACCAATGTTTTTCCCTCAAGGTGTAAAATTTGACCACCGCGATCCACGCATACTTTATGATCTTCATAAAATGTATGACGGACATCAAGATGCCGTTACAATGGTTGCGTATTTACCACAAAAGCCTAAACCAGGAGAAATACCTGCAGGAATGTCTCCAAAACAATATGCAGATAGCATTTTCGACCAAATCAACGATATAATAGCTGCAAAGAGTGCTTATGTTTCATTAGCTCGAACTCCTGAAGAACTCTACCAAAACAAAGCAGAAGGACGCAAAAGCATAATGCTTGGTATTGAAAACGGTTTAGCTATTGGAAACGATATTAAAAACATTGAGCATTTTGCAAAACGAGGTGTCGTTTATATAACGCTTTGCCACAATGGCGACAATGATATTTGCGACAGTGCGCGTGGAAAGAATACCCACGGTGGCGTAAGTGAATTTGGAGAAAAGGTTATAAAAGAGATGAACCGCCTAGGTGTTATGGTTGACCTCAGCCATGGTGGAGAAAAGAGTTTCTATGATGCACTAGACATCAGTTCTACTCCTATCGTTTGCAGTCATAGCAATGGCAAAGCATTATGTGATGTACCAAGAAATCTCACAGACGACCAAATGCGTGCGTTAGCATCTAAAGGAGGAGTAGCACAGATCACAATGTATCACGGTTTTTTGCGCAAAGAAGGTGAAGCAAGCATTCTTGATGCAGTGGCTCATCTTGAACACGCAATAGATGTAATGGGCATTGAGCACGTAGGCATAGGCACAGATTTCGATGGTGATGGTGGGGTTAAGGGCCTTGCAGATGCTTCCGAGCTAATCAATTTCACAATTATGCTTTTACGTCGCAAATACAAAGAGGAAGATATTCGCAGCATATGGGGCGGTAATTGGCTTAGAGTAATGAATTTAGTTCAGAAAGGAAAATAAACAATTACCCACTTATTAACAATATTATATGATGAGAAAATATATGAAGATAGGAATAGGATTGGCTATTGCCGCTGTTTTAGGAGGAAGTGCATACTATTATAAGAGCACCCAAAACACTATTGCAGACACCGATGCGACAGAAGAAGTTGAAAAAATGCAGCCGGTCGGACCTTCATTCAATGCTGATAGCGCATATTCTTATACCAAAGCACAGTGTGATTTTGGCACAAGAGACATGAATAGCGAAGGCCATGAACGTTGTGCAGAATGGATAATAGCAAAATTTAAACAATATGGCTGCAAGGTTGAAAGTCAGAAAGCTGATCTTAAAGGCTATGACGGGACTAATCTCAAAAGTCAGAACATCATAGCTAAGGTGAACCCAGAGGCAACTACACGCATTCTAATATGCGCTCATTGGGATAGCAGACCCTGGGCTGACAATGATCCGAACAAAGCTAATTGGAAAAAACCTATTTTAGCTGCCAACGATGCAGCAAGCGGAGTTGCCGTAATGTTAGAGCTTGCACGCTTATTAGATAGCCAGAAAGGCAAAAAAGGAGCACTGAGCTCACAATTTGGAATTGATTTTGTTTGCTTCGACGCAGAAGATTGGGGTACTCCACAATGGGCTAACACTCAAGACGACGGAAGTAGCTGGGCACTTGGTGCACAATATTGGAGCAAGAATTTGCCACAGGGTTACGAAGCTCGTTATGGTATATTGCTTGATATGGTGGGCGGTGCTGGTGCACAATTCCACCAAGAAGGAATGTCTAAGCAATATGCTCCAGAGATTGTCAATAAAGTGTGGAAAGCTGCACGCCAAGTTGGTTTTGGTTCATTCTTCCCAAATAGTGACGGTGGCATGATTACAGATGACCACATTCCAGTAAACCAAGATGCGAAAATTCCTACTATAGACATTATTCCATATTATCCAGACTGCAAGCAAAGTTGCTTTGGCCCTACATGGCACACACTAGCTGACAATATGGACAATATTGATAAAAATACATTAAAAGCGGTTGGTCAAACGCTGGTCCAAGTACTTTGGACTGAACGTTAAAGTTGTCCAGCCTCAACCATCAATACGACTCTTTCGGTTACTCTATCTACTCCGTTAGGGTCGTATTTTTTTGCAAGACTGGCACCGAATGTCCATGCAAAAGCCTGCCAGAATCCAGCACGTACAGGACCAAGAACTGCCTGAAGTGCACCATAAGCCGAACTTCCACATTCGCGATAAACAAGTTTTATCAATAATTTTCCTTGCGCATAAGTTAGCTTTTTCATTCTTGGAGAGTACTCTTTCTTTATACTTTCCTCAACATATTTAAGGTGTTTGTCTCTGGCTTTCTTATTTGGAAGAGTCTGAATATAATCATATGTTTCAACGATAATCTGGTTCACTTCCTTTGCTATTGGCAATACCTTCTTGACATTCATCACAAGAATATTATATGCCATACGTTGTTTGGGATCACTAAAAACTGGCTGTGGAAAAACATAAACATTGTTTAACTCCACGTATTGTATTGAATCACCTCCCATAAGCACTTTTCCTACCTTCACCATTGGCACAAAAGTTGGATTATTCATGTCGACCTGCATATCTTCAGGATTGACATGACCAGGTTTGTCATTTACTATTTGGGCATTACCACTAAGTACAGATATGACAAACATAAATACTATGAGTAATCTACTTTTCATAATAGCGCAAAAGTAATTATATTTTCGCATACGAAGAAATAATTTCCATTTAATTTGTTTAATTGGCCCAATTAGCCTAATTTTGCACTGCTTAACAACAGCTAAAATAGAGAATATAACCGTGAAAAAAATATTAAGATATATTTTAATTATCACATCACTAAACTATTCTACCACTCTATATGGACAAAACGAACAGGGTTGGGAAGAATGCTATGATGAAATTCATTCTATAGACGGACAAGAGAATACAAACACTGAAGCAGACTATGATGTTTTAAGTGAATTAGCTTCTCATCCTATCAACATCAACACAGCCACTCGTGAAGATCTTGAGAGTATCCCTTTTCTAAGCAGTCAACAAGTGGAGTCGATTATGGAATATATGTACAAATACCATTCGATGCAAAGTTTAGGTGAACTTCACATGATTACAAACCTTGATGATATTTACGCACGCCTATTGTCTTATTTTTTATACATAGGTGATCCTCCATCAAAAAGCTTTCCGCATATTAGCGAAATTCTAAAATACGGCAAACACGAAATCGTAGCCACAGCTAGCATCCCTACCTATACACGTGACGGATATAAAAACAACGACTATCAGGGAGGCGACATAAAACATTGGCTGCGTTATACCTTTAGTTTCGGAAACAGTATCAAGTTAGGTTTCACTGGTGCACAAGATGCTGGAGAACCGTTTTTCAAAGGTAAAAATAAACTTGGATATGATTACTATTCATATTATCTTATGCTGCGGAATATAGGTAAGTTAAAATCTTTTGTGTTAGGAAGATACAGGCTAAAGTTCGGCATGGGATTGGTTATAAATAATGATTACAGTTTCGGTAAGTTGGCAACGCTTCAAACACTTGGACGCTCAACCAACAGCATTCGAGAACATTCTTCACGCTCTGAAGCAAATTATATGCAAGGAACAGCAGCAACTGTCACCCTACTAAAAGGACTTGACATTACTGGATTTATATCAGATAGAAATATTGATGCTACCCCGAATAAAGATTCTCTCAATACAATTGCTACAATTACAGGCAATGGGTATCACCGTACTGTTTCAGAAATAGAGCGTAAACACAATACATCAATTTTTGCCGGAGGTGGAAATATAAGATATTTTAATAATGGTTTTCACATCGGAATGTCAGCAATTTACTCTTCATTAAACAGAGAACTATGTCCCGACACTGCACGTATCTACAAACGTTGGTCGGCTAATGGTAAAAGATTCTGGAATACAGGAGTTGACTATGGTTATATTTGTGGTAAATTCTCGTTTGATGGTGAAACAGCAACTGGCAACAGCCATGCTATTGCCACGATCAACAGTATGAGTTATAAATTGCTTGGAAATTTGCAGATTATGGCTTTACAGAGATTCTATGCATATAGATATTACGGAATGTATGCTAACAGTTTTAGCGATGCAGGAAGCATACAAGACGAGAGCGGGATATACTTTGGTATAAACTGGAATACAACTCGTCACACTACAGTGATGATGTATACAGATTATGCATATTTCGCCTGGCCAAAATATATGCAGAGCTTTCCAGAGACACACTCTTGGGATAATCTATTTCAATGGGTTTATAACAAAAATCAGTTTTCAATTCTTGCTCGTTATAGATTGAAGATAAAGCAAATAGATAATATAAATAAGACAGCTCTTGATAACGTAAAGGAACATCGTGGACGCTTGCAGCTGGGCTATGTTATCAGTAAAATTCAATGTCGTTCACAAGCCGACTTGGCATATACACATCAACAGACAGGAAGTCTTGGATATATGCTTTCGCAAAGCGTATTATATAAGTACCATTGGATTAATGCCGCCGCAAGCATCGGATACTTTCACACGGATGATTATCAAAGCAGAGTATACACCTATGAACGCGGAGTAATGTATAATTTTAGCTTCCCTGCATTCTCAGGAGAAGGCATACGTTATTCATTCAATTTGCGCACTGATATCAATAAGAATATTATGATGATTGCACGAGTCGGAACGACCGATTATCTAGACCGCTCTGTCATCTCAAATGGTCCGCAGCAGATACATGGCAGCAGTCAGACAGATATAGACTTACAGTTAAGATATAAATTTTAGGTATAATAATGTAAATATGATGTCCTAAATTTGCAAATCTGAACAGAACTTCGTAATTTCGCAAACGCAATATAATATAATTGCTATGATTTTACTAAGTTTTGACACAGAAGAATTTGACGTGCCCCGCGAGCATGGGGTTGAATATTCATTAGAAGAAGGAATGAAAGTTTCAATTTTTGGAACAAACAGAATTCTTGATACACTAAAAGAAAATAACGTAAAAGCCACATTTTTCTGTACTGGAAATTTCGCTAAAAATGCTCCCGAAGTTATTAAACGCATCATTGAAGAGGGTCACGAAGTGGCTTGTCATGGTGTAGATCATTGGCGTCCAAATGCTAACGACGTTTTCCGTTCAAAGGAAATCGTTGAGCGCGTGTCGGGTGTCAAGACAAAAGGATATCGCCAACCAAGAATGTTCCCTGTCTCTGATGAGGACATTGAAAATGCTGGATTTGAATATAATTCATCCCTAAATCCGGCATTTATTCCTGGAAGATACATTCACTTAAATACTCCACGCACATATTTCATGCGCAAGGGCGTAATGGAAATACCGGCATCTGTAACTCCGCTTATCCGTTTTCCTTTGTTCTGGCTAGCATTACACAATCTACCAGAAAAGCTATATTATTGGATGACCAACAGAGTTCTAAAACATGATGGCTATTTTGTTACATATTTCCACCCATGGGAGTTTTATGAATTGAAACAACATCCAGAATTCAAGATGCCATTTATCATTAAGAATCACAGTGGACTGCAAATGGCGCAGCGATTGGACAGATTAATAAAGCATCTAAAAAATAAAGGTGAAGAGTTTATTACGTTCGATGAATTTGTTGAAAGAAAAAAAGTATGATAAAGTTAGCAACCGTTTCTCCATGCTATAACGAAGAACCTGTTTTAAAAGACTCAATAAAGAAACTCACTGAGTTTTTTGATGGTCTAGTTAAAAAGGGGAAAATATCAAAGGATAGCATGATGGTCTTCGTCAACGACGGTAGCAAAGACCACACTTGGGACATAATAAAAGAGATGCATAATGAAAATCATTATGTAAAGGGTATCTCGCTAGCCCACAACAGCGGACACCAAAATGCTATCATGGCTGGTATGATGGTTGCTAAAGATTGGGCTGATGCCGTAATTACTATTGACGCTGATCTTCAAGATGATATCAATGCTATTGAGCAAATGATTGATGACTTTGAACAAGGTAACGATATTGTTTATGGTGTAAAGGTATCACGTACTGCTGATCCTTTGTTAAAGAGAATGTCTGCAGAGGCTTTCTACAAGTTACAGGATCACATGGGAGTGAAAAGCGTTTTCAACCATGCAGATTTCAGACTGATGAGTAAGCGTGCTTTACAGATGCTCGCAAAATTTGATGAGAGAAATTTATATCTTCGTGGACTGATACCATTAATTGGGCTTTCTTCAACAACTGTTGATGACACAATAAGTGAGCGTCAGGCAGGTAAGTCAAAATACACTCTTCGTAAGATGTTGGGACTTGCACTGGATGGAATAACATCGTTCTCAATAAAACCAATATATAACATCATATACATGGGAATACTTTTCCTGCTTGTATGTGTAGGCATCGCAATTTATGTAATTCATGCTCTCATTACTGGAACAGCCGTACATGGTTGGGCTTCACTGATGCTTTCCGTGTGGTTTGTAGGAGGAGTAATGCTTATTTCCATTGGTGTGATTGGCGTATATATCGGAAAAATATATATTGAGGTGAAGCATCGTCCGCTTTATAATATAGCAGAGATACTAGGGAATGAGGAATAAACTGCTGTCTTTTTGGAATAATCATCCTCAATGCCATAAGGATGTGGGTAGAGTATTGCGCTTCGGTGTTACAGGAACATTATCCACAGGTTTGCACTATTGTGCTTATTTGCTTGCATTACTAGCCTTTAATGCAACTATATCATATACTATAGGATATGGTGTTGGGTTAGTATTCAACTATTTCATGACTACTCATTTCACCTTTAAGGAGCAATCTTCAAAAAAGAACGCAGCAGGTTTTCTTGCAAGTCACATCATAAACTATCTTCTTGAGATAGGACTTTTAAACTTATTGATGTACTTTGAAATAGGAAAGCAGCTTGCCGGCATCATGACACTAGTTATGATTGTACCGATAAACTTTTTATTACTAAGATTTGTATTCGTGAAACTAAAATAAATTTCACGAATACAAATAACTTTTATTTATTGAATTGATATAAATCCATATCAAACTCTGCCCAGTTTTTGATGAATTTGAATTTATATCCTTGTTTCTTAAATCCATCTACACACATTATATAATCAGAATGAGTGATTACCAAGAAACCGCTTTGAGGCTTCTCTTTATAGAAGTTATGTACACGGTTATTTAGATAAAAATTCAGTTCAAAGAAGTGTGGTTTATCTCCAGGAGTTCTGATAGCATAATCAATATATTCATATATCTTACCTTTGCTTTCAGGTGCAATACTATCTATACATGCTGCAATAGGTCTTTGAGACTTTACGTTTAATGCAGCAGGTGTATAAACTCCATCTACCGACAAATAAAGTGCAAAAGTAAGTGCTAAAATGCCATAAACAAGTTTATCACCATTATTTCGTTTTTGATATCTCCACCATGCTAATCCTATAATCGTAGTTACAAGTATCAAAATATACTCCCACCAACTGCCGATATTAGCAAAAGCCTGCATCGTTGCAATGTTTGTAATAGCATGTTTTCCATGTCCACCAAGCAAAGTCAAAGGTGCAACACCTGACTTTATCAGAACAAAAACAACAAACAGCAAAGTAGACAACACAGAGAGTATTCCACCATAAATGCGCAATGGTTTCTGTTGTTTATCAGCAAGCCATATAAGAAGTTTGGTTATGAAATATGCTAAGAACGGATATATTGGCATTAAATACACAGAACGCTTACTCTGAGGTATGCAATAGAATACAAATATTGAAACGATTGCTATCAATGAATATAAGTCTATATTATCCATCGCGAGCATATTATTCCAGATACTCTTAAGATTGATTTTCTTTTTAAAATTCCAATGCACAAAGAATAGGGTCGTTATTAACAGTAATATCCAAGGCAGATATCCAGTAAACACAGTAAGGAAGTTGTATGGCCAAGGATTCACACATGAATCATAGTTCATTGTGTTGGTCATTCTACCAATATTTTCTTCATACATAAGATCAAGGAAAGACTGTCCACCCTGACGATATGCTGCATAGAACCATGCGCCGTAAATCAAAAGTGAAAGTAGCCCAAACGCAACCAAGGTAAAAAATGCACGGAAGAAATTCATCTTACGCATCAACATGAATATTCCCATGACCATACATGGTATTATACTTCCTACAGGCCCCTTTGTCATTGTGCCGAGTCCCATAAGAATTATAGCTATCCATGGAATTCCTTTCATATTGTGTTCATACCACCTCATAAGGTCATAGATAGCACAAACTGTGAGCATCGTCAACACCATGTCTACACGACAATTACCACCAGCTCGATGTAGTTCAAAACTAGTGAACGCTGTTAACGCTGTAATAACACCTATTTTATTGCCCTTTCGTTTTGCGAAGAAAGCAAAAGTTGCCATAGTCATTATTATCAATGCCACAGCTGAAGGAATACGTGACGTTGCTTCGGTAACAGCTCCATAGATACTACTTACAACGGCCACACACCAGTGGAAGAACGGTGGCTTGTAAGCCGTTTCTCCTCCCATATTTGTTGGTAGCACCCAATTATCACTGGAAAGCATTGTGTAGGAAACAATAGCTTCACGTGGCTCGCCCTTTGTATGAAAATCAGACAAGCCAAGAAATGGTAGAAGTGTGAATGAACACACGAGTAAAAGCAACCAAAAGTATTTGTTGCGGAATAATAATTTCATTTTTGCTAAATAAATCTTTACTTTTGGCAAAATTACAAATAAATATTTATTTGGTTGTGCGTTTTTTGCTTTATTCTCATATTTTTCATACTTTTGTGTCGAAATTATTACGCCGAAAGAAATGAAACGTTTTACAAAAACTATTGAGTATATATTATCAATTCACGTATTAGCTATTTTAGCTTTATCATTATTCAGACTTATAGAGTATTTTTCTCTTCATAGAATGATTACAGATAACAATGCTGATAAATTTATTGCATTTATCAAGGGCTTGTGGTTTGATAATGTCGTGACATGCTATATTACAGCATTACCATTAGCTGTAATATTATTCTCTGCATGCTTCAATTACTATCGCAGATGGATGTTAAAGGCTATAATGATATGGTATTCATTCTGGTTTGCCATTGTATTTATGCCTTCTGCTGCCAATACACCATATTTTGCTTATTTCTTCAAAAATATCAATTCGAGTATTTTCGAATGGTTTGGCTATGCGTCTACTACTTCAGGTATGTTGTTGCAAGAATCATCTTATTGGCTTTATATAGCATCATACTTTATTGTCATTGCTATATTTGTCTACTTATTAAGACGTTTATACGGATCTTTCTGGAAGAGTATTGAAGATAGCCTTTCTGACGTCCGCACAATACCCGCTTTTTCGTTGCGACTTATTATTACTTTAGTTCTAGTTGGTGGTTGCATATTCGGCATTCGCGGTAGAGTTGGATATAATCCTATAAAAATCAGTGAAGCATATTATTGCAATGATTCGTTCCTAAATCAGCTTGGTATCAATCCTGCATTTAATCTTCTCACCAGTTCGCTTGACGATATGCGTAAAGAGAACAAAGAGATTCATCTCATGCCTTACGGAAAAGCAATAACTATGGCAAGGGCTTCACTTGGTCTTTCTGGACAAATTGATAGTACAAATGTTCTTGAACGTGATATAAAGACTTCTGGAGCGGCTAAGAGACACAACGTCGTCGTGATACTAATGGAGTCTATGTCTGCAAGTCTTATGCAGACATTCGGGCAGAACGAAAGACTAACGCCAAACCTTGATTCTTTATTTAATCATTCACTCGCTTTCAGCAACTGCTATAGCGCAGGAATACATACCAATCAAGGAATGACAGCAACTCTTTATTCGTTTCCGGCTATTATGTCGAGAAATTTGATGAAAGGTACAGTTACTCCACATCGTGACGGTATCCCGACAGTGTTGAAAAAATATGGATATCATAATTTGTTTTTCATGACTCATGAGGCACAGTATGATAACATGAAGGCTTTCTTTTCAACAAATGGATATGATGATATATACTCTCAGGAGAATTATCCAAAGGATCAAGTCGTAAATAGCTTTGGAGTTAGCGATCATTTCTTGTTTAATTATTCTCTACCTATCATTAATAAAGTCGCAAAAAGTGGTAAACCTTTCTTCGCAACGCTACTCACAATAAGTAATCACCCCCCTTATATTATTCCTTCTTTCTTTCACGCAAAGACTTCGAAACCAGAAACTCAAATTGTGGAATATGCAGATTGGGCTATAGGAGACTTCTTGAGAAAGGCAAAAAAACAACCATGGTATAAAAATACGGTTTTCGTCGTACTAGCAGATCATGGAAAACTTGTTGGCAACAGTAACTGCGAACTACCTGTTTCGTATAACCACATTCCACTTATGATATTCGGTGCAGATGTTCCAACAATGAAATGCAATAATCTTATGGAACAAATTGACGTCATGCCTACTTTGATGCAACTGCTAAATATGCCATATAAATACAATGGTTTTGGAATAAACGCGATAAAGAGCAAGCGAACAAAAGCATTCTATTCGGCAGATAATGAAATTGTGGGACGTGACGCAAAACGATGCTATATTTACAACCCATCAATGAATAGCAGTTTCTGCTATGATGTTGCGACAAACGGAAAGTTGCGACAGAATAAGAATATAAAACAATTCTCATACCTTCGCAACTATGTATTCTCTATGACTCAGACTGCAGAATATGTAACTCGCAAATCAAATGGGATCAATATTCCTGCAAAGAAAAGATAATGAAATCCTGGCTCTTGAGCTTTATTGGTCGTGTACTGAATAAAGTGACACTCAACAAAAAGCTTTCACAAGAACGACTTTTCTATTGTTGAGTATATGGGGAAAATAACATAGTATTTCTATTCTTTTATCAAAACAAAATAGAATCTTTATTTATTGCAGAATAACCGCAAAATCGGGAAAATGTCCTCAATTATATTAGCTCTTATATATCTTAATTAAGTTTTTTATATGTACATCCATCGATGTCAGTTTATATGCATAATCCCAATACTCTGTCAACAAATAACGGTTTGAATTTATTTTTTTTATTTTTTCTAATAAATCTTTCTCTGTGTGAAATCTAAACATAACATGACTATTTAACTCTTTTGCACCACCGTTCATGCTAGTTAATACAGGGATGCCATTTGAAATCATTTCTATTGCAACTTGAGGAAGATTATCTTCCCACAATGGCGGAACAATACCGAGATTAACATCCTCCATAATAACAGGAAAATCGTTATGAGTGTATCCATCATAAATAATAACATCTTTGAATTTCTTCTTAAGCTCAATTAATCTATTTCTAGTTTCTATATTTTTTATCTTAGAAGCAAATTTCAATATAATATTTTTAGATTCATCATCCATTGTTTCTAGTGCATGTAAATACAAATAAAAACCTTTTTCTATACATTCATAACCCATATATAGTATAGTAAAGGCTGAAGTATTCGGATTTGTTCGGCATCTATTCAGAACATTATTAGCGGCCTTTGATCCTATATAATCCACTAAAACTTTATTTTTAGAGATGCCTGCCTCTATAGCAATGTCTGCTACACGTTTTGATACACAAAGCTCCCCATCACAATACTTATTTATCATTTGAATATTGTTTTGCCTAAACTTATTAAATTCATCATTACTAGGATAACCAATTTTAAAAAATCTTTTAAGCTCATGTTTCCGCTTCATTATAAATGTAAAATGTTTCTTTACATGTACATCTGAGTAATTACTCGGCAATCTATGTATAATATCTTTTGTTGAATACACTAGAGAATTTTTCAAACACTCTTTGCATCTAAATTTTCTTTCTGAAAACAAACAATTTTCATTATTATTCCACAATTTTACATTCGGGCAAATAAAACCATAATCGTGAATGGAATGATAAAACTTCGTTTTTGGAAATATTTCTTTTAATTTAAAAACATTAGTTGATATTCCTTCTATTGATTCAAAATGAACAACATCAAATGGTCCATATTCTTTAATAAAAGAATAAAATATATTATATAATGTATTATCTTTATAAATACTGCTAATCTCACAAGATGAATTTTGCAAAGGTGCAACAATAGGAGAATTTACAATACTATACACATTAATATCTATTGGTAATTCTTCTTTTCTTATATGTGTTATACGACTATTATCATAGAAGAAACCAGAAGATAAAAAATATATTTGAATATTCAATTTATTCTGCATTACTAAACTATCAATAACATTCTGTAAATAAACTCTTACTCCTCCACCTATGTTTAAGTTCAATGGCGTCCAATTATATAATAAAATCTTCATTAATTAATTAATTTTTAGAACAAAAAAGTATTAATCCTTAATTCCGCAACACTATTATAAATTAAACTTTTTAAGTACCTGAGCAACAAAAAGTTGCTCAGGATTTTGCCATGTCGAAGAAT
>RCMY010002693.1_pt1 | contig 35123 bp, 34 predicted proteins | sample 2041341 | NCBI WGS metagenome assembly RCMY01 (sample SAMN09708234, study PRJNA481090) | Marine sediment metagenome, whole genome shotgun sequencing project. | reverse complement strand
GGCCTCAAGTGCGGTGGCAATCGGGGTGCTGCCATCGGCCATGGTGATGACTTTGCCGATGGTGTTCGGCGCGTTTAGCAAGGCGGCCAATGTGGCGGCCACATTACCGATGGCATTGGCCTGCGGCTCGGCCACGTTGATTTGAATCTGGCCGCTGGCGGTGGTTTCCTGCAAGGCGCCGGGCTGCAATAGGGTGTAATCGAGGCCGCTGTTGTGCACCAGCCAGTGGTCGGCAAAATATTTGGCAATATTATAGTCGGTGATGTCGGCCAGGAATTTTTCACCCCAACGCTCGGGCTGCAAGGCAAACACCGAGCTGAGCAGGATAAAGCGCTGCACGCCGTTGGCTTTGGCGGCCTGCATGGCTTTCACCGCGCCAAACGCATCCACCTGCAACAGGTTTTTGCCGCGCGAACCGGCGGTGAAATACACCGCATCGGGGCGGATGGCGGCAACAATTTGGCTGATGTCGGCCAGCGGCGCGGTGAGGTCGAGCGCTTGATGGCGGATATTTTCGTGCGCCCAATCCGGGCTTGCGCGGCGGGCGGCAGCGTGCACAATATGCCCTTGCTCGGCCAATATTTGCGCCAATTGCGTGCCGACGCGGCCGTTGGCGCCGATAATCAAAATGTTCATAAAGCCTCCTTATTATTGCTTTATTAAAAAATATTCGCCTGCGCCATGTCCCACAACAAACCCAGCGCCAACGCGCCGAAGCCGCTGTGCCGCTGATATCGATATAGCCGTCTGAACGGTTTCAGACGGCCTTTTTATAGTGAAATCAAAGAAAACGGATATAAAAATAATCAATTTTAAACCGCGTGTAGCGTGTGCGACACAACCTCGCATGCGGTTTAAACGGCTTCTATATACACGATTGCGCCACACATCCTACGCTGCCTGAAAACCCGTTTTAAAGCGAAAGTGCGGTTTCAGGCAGCCTTTCTTTACCGCGATACGCGATAAACATCACGCCCGCCGCTCGCCCAGCGCCCGGATTTCTGCCGCTTCCAGCACCGGGCGGTTTTCGTTGAAGCGCACGGCGTTGAGCATGGCGTTGCCCAGTTGCACGCTGGTGAGGGCGGAGGCGCTGAAGCGGTTGATCAGCGGGAAAAACGGCGTCATCAGGCGGTACATCCAGCGGTAGGAGGCGGTTTGCGACTGCACGCCGATGGGCTCGATAAAGGCGGGGCGGAAATTGTTTACCTGCGCAAAGCCGCGTTTGAGCAGCGCGTTTTCAGTGGCACCGCGCACCCGCGCCCACATGGTTTTGCCCTGCTCGCTGCTGTCGGCACCCGCGCCGGAGATATAGACGAAATGCAGCTTCGGGTTGTGCGGCAGCAGCGCATCGGCCACCGCCAGCGTCATGTCGTGGGTAAAGGCGCGGTAATCGGCTTCGTTCATGCCGCCGGAGGTAACGCCGACGCAGTAAAAGCAGCCGTCAAAATCGCACAGCTGCGCCAGCTCGGCTTGGGCACGGCCCAAATCGGCGGCGATAATCTGCCGCAATTTGGCGTGCTGCTGCGGCAAAGGCTTGCGCACGATCACCGCCACTTCGCCGACATCATCCGCCTGCAAAGCCTGCCGCAACACGCTTTGCCCCACCATGCCGCTGGCACCGAAAATCATCACTTTCATTGGGTTCCCTTATTGAATGCTTGTTTTATGCTTGAATTCGCCGTTTTAATATACTTGAGGCCGTCTGAAAAGCAAAGTGTGGTTTCAGACGGCCTTGTTAATCAAAAATACATCAAAATAACTGGCAAAACCTAATTCGCAAAATGGGGAAAGCTTATGCTGGATTTTGAACAATATATGCCATACCATTATGGCCAGTTTGTCCTCCACCAACCGTTTTACGAAATTATTGGGGGAAAAGGAATATTGAGTGTGAAAGAAGAAGCATCAGGCAGAAAATCGGCTTTGTATTCGTTTGAGGGGACGATGGAATTGGTTAGGGTATAGGAATACAGAATTAAAATATCATTAATTTAGCGAGTTAAAACATGATACTAAATGCAATAAGACTTTTAAATTTCCAAAGTTTTGGCAGTGAGAAGACAGAGTTAACTTTGGATGAAATTACTTATCTAATAGGTCCTAATGGTTCAGGGAAAACGGCCGTTTTACAGGCTCTCTGTCGGTTATTTGCGTTTGATTCTTCATTACGTAGAATTAAACGTTCAGACTTTCATGTACCTCATGATGAACAAGAAATTCCAGAACAAAGAATATTGCAAATTGAAGCTGATTTTCTTTTTGATGAAACTAAAAATGATGCAGATAACTCAACGGTAGCCCCTTTTTTTAATCACATGAGATTGAAGCAAGCTGATGGTCTACCAGTGGTTCGTTTTCGTTTAACTGCCACGATGGATTTTATTGGGGAAATTGAGGAAGTATTTGAATATGTACTAGACCCTGATGCACAAGGTAATGACGTAACCAAATTAGTTCCAAGAATAGATAGAAATCAAATTCAGGTTCATTATCTACCTGCTCAAAGAAATCCATCAGATCATATTGCCTATAGTGCAAATGCACTCTTGGGACGTTTATTAAGAGCGGTTAATTGGGAAACTGAACGTTGTACTATTAAGGAACTCACAAAGAAAATTAATGAAGCATTGGAACATAACCCTTCTGTTCAAACAGTAAGTGAAAAACTAAAACAGAGCTGGGAATTTTTACATAAAGGAGATTATTTTAAAGAGCCAAAAATATCTTTTGCCCATTCTGAAATGGAAAATATTCTTCGCCATATGTCTGTTTCTTTCTCGCCTGGACACGATGAAAACATAGTTGATTTTTCACGTTTAAGTGATGGTCAGAAATCCATGCTTTATTTATCGTTGGTTTTAACCTCACAAACAATCAGTCATTCCATTTTAAATGACGGGAATACTCATTTTGATATTACGAAATTACGTCCGCCTATTTTCACCATTATTGCCTTAGAAGAGCCAGAAAATAGTTTATCACCTCATTATTTAGGGCGTATTGTCAATGCATTGAAAACAGCTACTAACAACCATTACGATGCACAAGCTTTAATTGCAACGCATGCACCAACCATGCTTCGTAGGGTAAACCCTGAGCAAATTCGCTATCTACGGTTGGCGGCAAATAGAATTTCATCAATTCAGCATATTCAGTTGCCTCAAAAATCGGATGAAGCTCATAAATTTGTGCGGGAGGCAGTGCAAGCCTTCCCCGAAATTTATTTCTCTCGCATGGTGGTATTAGGTGAGGGAGACAGTGAAGAGATTGTGTTGCCAAGAATTTTCAATGCTAAAGGTATCCCTGTTGATGAGTCGGCTATTACGATTGCTCCTTTAGGCGGTCGTCATGTTAATCATTTTTGGCGGTTGTTATCTCAATTGCAAATTCCGTATGTTACTTTACTGGATTTGGATGTTGCGAGATTTGGCGGTGGCTGGGGAAGAATTAAGTATGTAAATGATAAGTTAAAAGAGTTTGAGCCAAGCAAGGTTCTTCCAGCTAGTTATGGAATACCAGAATGGGATGATGATAAACATCTTATCGGACAATGTATTCATTATTTAAATGAATTAGAGCAACGAGATATTTTTTATTCATATCCAATGGATTTGGACTTTTCCATGTTGAAGGCATATACAGAAAAGTTTGCTTTAATCAATAATCAAGAATTGCCAGATAAAGAATTACTTAATTCCGTTTTGGGTAAAAGTCATCATGATGCCGAACAATATAGCGAAGACGAACGTAAGCTTTTTGCCAGTTATAAAAAATTATTTAAATTGGGTAGCAAGCCTACAAATCATCTTCAAGCATTGTCAGAATTAACTGATGATGAATTATTAGCCACTATGCCTGAGTCATTGTCACGCCTTGCCGATGCTATTAAAGCCAAATTATCGGAGATTCCAGAATGATTACAATTGAACAATGGCAACCTGCCGATGGTTTGGTGTTAGAACCAAATGCTATGAGAGCTGCAACAGAACAAGAAAGAAGTCTTGCACTCACAGCAGGACCGGGAGCAGGAAAAACTGAAATGCTGGCACAACGTGCTGATTTTCTATTTAGAACAGGAGTATGTCGTTATCCTAAAAGAATTTTAGCAATTTCCTTTAAAGTTGATGCCAGCACCAATTTAAAAGAACGTGTTCAGCGTAGGTGTGGCCACGAGTTTTCATCACGTTTTGATAGTTATACGTTTCATGCTTTTGCAAAACGGATTATTGATAGATTTAGAGTTGTTTTAACTGGTAATAATGCACTAAAAGCAGGCTATTCTATTGGAGAAAATAGAGTTAAAGGTGAACAAATTACCTTCGGCGATTTGGTGCCGTTTGCTATTGAAATTTTGGAAAAATCGATGATAGCAAGAAACGCAATTCGTCAAACATATTCAGATGTTTTTTTGGATGAATTTCAAGATTGCACTAATCTTCAATATGACTTACTCAAACTGGCATTTCAAGGAACGCAAGTTCGTTTAACTGCAGTGGGTGATACCAAGCAGAGAATTATGGCGTGGGCTGGTGCTTTGGAAGGCATTTTTTTGAAATTTTCTGAGGATTTCTCAGCAGTTTCATTGAATATGTATCGGAATTTCAGATCCAAACCTAAATTACTAAGGCTGCAAAATAAAATCATTCAAAAAATGGATTCTGATTCTGTTATGACAGATGAGCAATTAGTAGGAGATGAAGGAGAAATTATTCTTTGTGAATATACCAATAGTGTGGAAGAAGCAGAGCGATTAATTCAACAGATAAAGAATTGGGTTGATGAAGAAAATATTCCATTATCTGAAATCGCTATTTTAATCTCAAAGCAAGCAGACTTATATGCTCAATTGATTATGAAGGAATTTGAAAAACACCAAATTCCTTACCGAAATGAACAACAATTACAAGATATATCGACAGAACCTATTACACGGTTAATTATTGATTATTTACTATGCTTATACGGGGAGCAAGAGCCTAATGCTTGGATTCGTTTAAAAGAACAGTTAATACCTTTTGCCGGTGATGAGGAATTAGAATTTAATAATCAATATAATTTCCAAGAGTTTTTTAAAGAGCAAAAAAGAAAAATCAAACAGGCTGAAAAAACAGGGAATAGATTTTCTGAATGGGTAGTAAGCGTAAAGGCATTTTTAAAAAAAATAAGTTATGAAACCATGGTTGCCCTATCTCCTGACTATGAATCAAAATCCAGATTAAGAGAAATTATTAAAGATACTAAACAACATATTCTGAGATTCCTCGAAACAGAAGAATCAGATTTGGTTAAAGCATTAAAGCACTTCTCAGACGATCAAGCGGTCAGGATTTTAACCATTCATAAGAGTAAGGGGTTAGAGTTTCATTCTGTGATTATGTTAGCGGTTGAAAAAGAAACTTTTTGGGGTACGCAAGATGAAGAAAGGTGTGCTTTTTTTGTTGGGGTTTCTCGTGCGAAACAACGACTGCTGATAACATATTCTCAACAAAGAGAACGACCTGAAGGGTGTGCAAATATGTGGAAAGTTATTAGAAGTAAACATATTGAGTATTGGGGATATTTTCAAGTTGAGTAAAAATCTAGTTTGATTCCAACTCAAAACAGATTTATCCCAATCCGATATTGCAATTGAATTTAAATAACACAACATCGTCTAAAACTATTTCTTGATTCTTAAAGTATGATTTCAAACAAAGTACGGTTTCAAACTGCTCTTTCAGACGACATCTATCCAATCCCTCCTCCGTCCGCATAATCTCCACACCCCCCTCAAACGCACAGCTCACCCGCGCAGGGGTGGGCTTTGTATTTGATAAGTGCGGTACACATATATTCACCCGCTTGGCATATTGGCTTGGTGGTCTTAGGCAACAGCAGCAGGATGATTTGCACGGTGCCGGCTATTTCGTTTTAGGGGGCGAAAAATAAATTGCAAGCTTTGGTGACGGGTTTATGTAGCAAACACGGGTATCTCCGGCTCTTTGAGGTGGTATATTGCGCTAGTAAAACGTTTATTACTTATTCAGCAAAGATAGAGAAGTAAAGGTTAAGGCCGTCTGAAAGCGCTTGTTTAAAGCAAAGTGCGCTTTCAGGCAGCCTTATTTCCATATTTTCTGCAAAACCGCAAGAATCGGGTCGTTTCCATTTTGAATTTGTTTTAGCATGACTTCAAATAAACCGCAGGAGCAGCATGATGAACAGCGAACAAATCCAATTTGCCCGCATGGCGGCGGCCATTGAATACCTTTACGACCACGCGCACGAGCAGCCTTCGTTGGCGGCGGTGGCGGCGCAAGTGCATGTGAGCGCGGCGCATTTGCAGCGCCAGTTTCAGGCGTGGGCGGGGGTGAGCCCGAAAAAGATGTTGCAGCACATCAGCATCAAACAGGCCAAGCAGGTGTTGCAGCAGCAAGGCAGTGTGCAGGAAGCGGCGTGGCAGGCGGGGCTTTCGGGCGGCGGGCGCTTGCATGATTTGTTTGTGCACATCGAGGGGATGACGCCGGGCGAATACAAAAGCGGCGGCGCCGGCCTGCGCATTGATTATGCGTTTGCGCCCACGCCGTTTGGCGAGGTGCTGGTGGCGGCCACGGCAAAAGGCGTGTGCTTTATGGCGTTTGCCGACGAGCGCGCGCAGGCTTTGGCCGATTTGGCGGCGGAATATCCGGCTGCCGAGCGGGTGCAGCAAGCCAGCCCTTTGCACGCGCGCGCCTTGGCGGTGTTTGGCGGGGGCACGCCCGACACGGTGCCGCTGCATTTAAAAGGCACGCCGTTTCAGCTTAAAGTGTGGCAGGCGCTGTTGCAGATTCCTTCAGGCTGCCTGAAAAGCTATGGCAGCATCGCCGCGGCCATCGGCCAAACCAACGCCGCCCGCGCCGTGGGCAGCGCGGTGGGCAGCAATCCGGTGGCGGTGCTGATTCCCTGCCACCGCGTGATTCGCGAAAGCGGCATTATCGGCGGCTACCGCTGGCAACGCGGCCGCAAAATGGCTTTGTTGGCCAAAGAATTGGCACCGGCACAGGCGGCAGAATGATGGCGGATTTATTCGGCTTCGCGCCGCAACCAAGCGATAATCTGCTGCCTTATGACGGCACGGTAAACGACTACGGCATCGTGTTCCCGTCTGCGCAAGCCGATGCATATCTGCGCACTTTGCTGGCCGAAATCGACTGGCGGCACGATGAAGCGGTGGTGTTCGGCCAACACCGCACCACCGCGCGCCAAGTGGCGTGGTATGGCGAACGCGCGTTTGCCTACACTTATTCCGGCATCCGCCGCACCGCACTTTTATGGCAGCCGCTGCTGCTCGACATCAAACAAATGGTAGAAACCCAGCTTGCCGCCGTCAGCCCCGCGCAGTTCAATTCCTGCCTGCTCAACCTTTATGCAGACGGCACACAAGGCATGGCGTGGCACAGCGACGACGAAAAAGAGCTGGCACCGGGCAGCGCCATCGCCTCGCTGAGCTTCGGCGCCAGCCGCAAATTCGCCTTCAAACACAAACGCACGCAAAACGCGAAATGCTGCTGCAACACGGCCAGCTGATTGTGATGCGCGGCAACACCCAGCGCCACTGGCTGCACGCGGTGATGAAAAGCACCAAAGTGCACGAGCCGAGAGTGAGTTTGACGTTTCGGGTGATGGCGGGGTGAGCAATAAGGAAATGGCGGGGTTTCTACTACGCCTTTACCACAACCACCATGCGCTCGGCATTGTGGATGCGGAAACATTTGCGTTTGCTTTGAAAGCGCTGTTTGCCTATTCGGGCAATGCGGCCAATAATCAGAAAGTTGCCCAGTAAGCAAACAGGCCGTCTGAAAGCGCAGCTAAACCAAGCAACGCATTTTCAGACGGCCTGTTTGATTTTCAAAACTGTGAAAACACAAACACGTAATTATTTCAATCGCATACCTAATCAGCTCTGTTGCAGCACCGCCGTTTTATTCATATGAAATTTTACTACGCCTTTTCGCGCCCATCCGCGCAAAAGTGTGGTATTTTCCTGCGCGCTTGAAATAAAGCAATATCAGCAATTTACATAAAATGATGTATTTTTTCACGCAAAAGCCGTCTGAAAATTTGCGGCACCCACGGCAAACCATTAAAATACAACACTTTGAAGAACGCCCGATTCCGCCCGATGACTACCCCTTTTATCGAATTAAAAGATGTGGCTTTTGCCTATGGCGAGCGCCCGATTCTGAGCAATGTGAATTTTCAGATTGCCCAGGGTAATTTTGCGGCCATTATGGGCGGCTCGGGCAGCGGCAAAACCACGCTGATGCGCCTGATTACCGGCCAGCTGCGGGCGCAGCAGGGGCAGGTGTTGGTAGAGGGTAAAGATGTGGCCGCATTTAGCGCGGCCGAATTATACGAACACCGCCGCCGCATGGGCGTGCTGTTTCAGCATGGCGCGCTGTTTACCGATTTGTCGGTGTTTGACAACGTGGCTTTTCCGATGCGCGAATTAACCCGGCTGCCCGAAGCAGTGATTCGCGATTTGGTGATTTTGAAATTAAATGCCGTCGGCCTGCGCGGCGTGGAAAAGCTGATGCCGTCTGAATTATCCGGCGGTATGGCGCGGCGGGTGGCGTTGGCGCGCACCATCGCGCTCGACCCGGAAATCATGCTTTACGACGAACCTTTTACCGGCCTCGACCCGATTTCGCTGGGCGTGATTGCCCATTTAATCAGCCGCATCAATAATGCGTTGCGCTCCACCAGCGTGATGGTGAGCCACGATATCGAGCAATCGCTGGCTATTGTGAACCAAGTGATTTTTCTGGCACACGGCGAGGTGGTGTTTTCCGGCAGCCCTGAAGAGATGCGTCAGCTCGATTCGCCCTGGGTGCACCAGTTTGTGCACGGCGAGCCCAACGGGCCGGTGGCTTTCCGTTATCCGGCCGCCACCACTTTACAGCAAGACTTGCTGGGCTGAACCTTTCAGACGGCCTCTTTATCAAATCAAGGCCGTCTGAAAAAGCAAACCATTGATTATTGAACACATGAACTTTATCCGAACCATAGGGGCGAAAACCCTCGATTTTATCCGCGCGCTCGGCAGCGTCTGCCTTTTTTTGGGGCAGATTCTGGCGCAGTCGGGCACGGCGCTCACGCGCGGCCGCCTCACCCTGCGGCAAGTGTATTTTGCCGGCGTGCTCTCTATGCTGATTGTGGCCGTGTCCGGCCTGTTTGTGGGCATGGTGCTGGGCTTGCAGGGCTACACGCAATTGGCGAAATTCCAATCGGCCGATGTGTTGGGCTATATGGTGGCGGCCAGCCTGTTGCGCGAATTAGGGCCGGTGTTGGCGGCGATTTTATTTGCCAGCAGCGCCGGCGGTGCGATGACCAGCGAAATCGGCCTGATGAAAACCACCGAGCAGCTCGAGGCCATGAATGTGATGGCGGTGAATCCGGTGGCGCGCGTGGTGGTGCCGCGTTTTTGGGCGGGCGTGCTCTCCATGCCGCTTTTGGCCTCGATTTTCAATGTGGCCGGCGTGTATGGCGCTTATTTGATCGGCGTGCAATGGCTGGGGCTCGACAGCGGCATTTTTTGGTCGCAGATGCAGAGTAATATTTCGTTTGATTACGATGTGCTCAACGGCCTGATTAAATCTGCCGTGTTCGGCGTGGCGGTGACGCTGATTGCCGTGCACCAGGGTTTTCACTGCGTGCCCACATCCGAGGGCATTTTGCGCGCCAGCACCCGCACCGTGGTGTCGAGCGCGCTCACCGTGCTGGCATTGGATTTTATTTTAACTGCATTGATGTTTACCGAGTGATACGATGAAAAAAAGTGTTTTGGAATTTTGGGTAGGTTTGTTTGTGCTGTTGGGCGTGGTGGCCATCGGCTTTTTGTCGTTCCGCGTGGCCGGCGGCAATGCGCTGGCGGGCGGCTCGGGCAAAACCTACACCGTGTATGCCGAATTCACCGATATCGGCAGCCTGAAAACCAAAGCGCCGGTGAAAGCCGCCGGCGTGCTCGTAGGGCGTGTGGACAGCATCGCGCTCGACCCGCAAACCTATCAGGCCAAAGTGAGCATCAATTTAGACAGCGCTTATGAATTCAGCAGCGACGTAAGCGCGCAAATTCTCACCTCCGGCCTTTTGGGCGAGCAATACATCGGCCTCACCCAAGGCGGCGATGAAGAGCATTTGGCCGCCGGCGACACCATCAGCATCACCAGCTCGGCCATGGTGCTGGAAAACTTAATCGGCAGGCTGATGACCAGCTTCACCGAAGGCAGCGCCAAGCCCGCTGAAGAAGGCGGTAGCGGCGAACCCAACACACACTGAATCTGAAAAATAAAGGAACCCACATGAAAAAATCAGCCTTATTGAGCGCCCTGAGCATCGGCGTGTTGAGCATCAGCATGGCTTTTGCCACACCCGCCCAAGCCGTGAGCCAAGTGCGCAGCAACGCCACCGAAGTATTGAACATTCTGCAAAAAGCCAACGGCAGCAACGATGCCGCCGTGCGCCGTCAAGCCGAAACTTATGCCATGCCTTATTTCGACTTCCAGCGCATGACCGCTCTGGCCGTGGGCAATCCGTGGCGCCAGGCCACCGATGCGCAAAAGCAGGCGCTCACCAAAGAATTTCAAACCCTGCTGATCCGCACTTATTCGGGCACCATGCTGAAATTTAAAAACGCCAGCGTGGTGGTGAAAGACAACCCCGTTGTCAACCGCAACGGCAAAGAAGTGGTGGTGCGCGTGGAAGTGAAGCCCGCCGGCCAAAGCGCCCAACCGGCCAATATGGATTTCACCACTTATCAGAGCGGCAACCGCTACCGCGTGTATAACGTGGCCGTGGAAGGCGCCAGCCTGGTGACCGTGTATCGCAATCAGTTTGGCGAAACCATCAAAAGCAAAGGCATTGACGGTTTAATTGCCGAATTGAAAGCCAAAAACGGCAGCAAATAAACATGAACACCGAAATCCGCGAGCAGGTGCTGCATTTGGGCGGCGACATCACCGTGAAAACCGTGAGCAGCGCCGCTTATGAGCGTTTTGAGCAGCAATGCCGTCTGAAAGAAGTGCACACGCTCGACTTAACCGGCGTGGCGCAGGCCGATTCCGCCTGCCTCTCGCTGCTGCTGAGCGCCTTGCGCCTCAAGCAGGGCGCCATCACCTTGCGCCACATTCCCGCCTCGGTGCTGGCATTGGCCGAGCTTTACGAAATCGACACACAGATTGCCCGACATGAATAAACGCACCGCCGCCATCGTGGCGCTGGCTTTGGCCGCCAGCACAAGCGCCTGGGCAGAAAGCAACCCGGCCGACCCTTACGAAGGCTACAACCGCTTTATGTTTAAGGTAAACGACACCGCCGACCGCTACGTGCTCACGCCCGTGGTGCGCGGCTACCGTGCCGTGACACCCAGCCCGGTACGCACCGGCGTGAGCAATTTCTACAACAATCTGCGCGATGTGGTCAGCTTCGGCAGCAATATTTTGCGTCTCGACATCAAGCGCGCCAGCGAAGACTTGGTGCGCGTGGGCATCAACACCACCTTCGGCCTCGGCGGCCTGATCGACATCGCCGGCGCGGGCGAAATGCCCAACAATAAAAACACCTTGGGCGACACCTTTGCCTCATGGGGCTGGAAAAACAGCAACTATTTCGTGTATCCGCTCACCGGCCCCTCAACCGTGCGCGACAGCGTCGGCACCACCATCGTGGCCGCCTATCCGCTGGACAACACCATTTTCCACAGCACGGCCGTGCGCATCAGCAGCAAAGCCATCAATGCCGTCAACACGCGCGAGAGCCTGCTCGATCTTACCGACAGCCTCGATTCCGCCGCGATAGATAAATATGCCTATATGCGTGATGTTTATATGCGTTTGCGCACCCGGCAAGTGGGCGGCACTCTGCCGCACGGCGAAGATGACAATATCGACATCGACGACTTGGTCAGCAGCGGCGATGGTGATGAAGCCGCCTTGCCGCAGCTGGATGCCGCAAACACCCCGGCTGCACCAAGCATCGCCCCTGCGGCCGCCGATTATGAGCCGATCGAAATGCAGCCGGCTGAAAAGCCGCAAACCGGCTCGCAGCCCATCAGCCTGGAAACCGCCCTCCCTAATGATGAAGGCATTATGCTAGGCCTGTGGCAGCCCGACAGCCGCCTGCAATATTGAGAAAACATAAGCGCAATCACAGCAGCCTGTTTTATCTAGGCCGTCTGAAAAAGCAAGGCAACCCGCCTTGCTTTTTCACCTCTGCCGCATCAAACAGATGACTTGGCACCGTTTTGCCATTATGATGCATCCGTTAAGCATTGCATCGCCACAAGGAGCACGACCATGTATGAAATCAACCGCAGCGTATTTCTATTGATGCCGCTGGAGCCTTTTTGGCGTTGGCTGCAATCTTTGCCCGATGTGGATTTAAGCGACATCGAGCTTGAAGATCTGCAAGCTGATGCCAACGCCTATCTGGTCAACCCTTGCGACAGCGCCGATGAAGTGTGGGAAGAAATCGAAGCGCGCTTCGAAGATATTTTCGCTGCCGAATTGGCCGACTGGTGTGAAGACGAGCGCCAATGGCCCGATTTGCACCCCGATATTTTCAACGAATGGTTCGACATCCAGCTCTCCACCATCATCACCGATTTATCGGCCGAGCCTTTAGAGCGCGAAGCCTTTCAAGCCATCACCTTAAATTAAATCGATTTCAGACGGCCTATTTATGAACCCCACCACCATCCGCATCCGCGGCTACCATCTCGACGGCTACGGCCATGTTAACAATGCGCGCTATCTCGAATTTCTCGAAGAAGCCCGCTGGGCCTATTTCGAGCAACACCAACTCTTGCCGCTTTTGCAGGGCGACATGATTGTGGTGGCGCGCATCGACATCCGCTACCGCCGCCCCAGCACCGCCGGCGATGTGTTGCAGATAAACAGCCACATCCGTGATGTGCAGCCGCGCCAAGTGCTGCTCACACAAAACATCGTGCTGGCCGGCAGCGATAAAAGCGTGGTGGAAGCCGAGCTCACCTTAGTGCCGGTGAGCGGCCAAACCGGCCGCGCCACCGATTTGAACGAAGCCTTGTTTAACCATCTTATTTCCCTAGCCGAACCGATTGCATGAAAAAAACCGTGATATTGGCCGCCACACTGATTGTGGCGGCGTTGCTTGCTGTGGTGTTGTGGCCGAAAAACCAGCCCGCGCCCGCTTTTACCCTGCCCGATCTCAACGGCCGCACCGTGTCCAACGCCGATTTGCAGGGCAAAGTCACCCTGATTAATTTTTGGTATCCCTCCTGCCCCGGCTGCGTGAGCGAAATGCCCAAGCTTGTGCAAACCGCCAAAGATTATGCCGGCAAAGATTTTCAGATTCTCGCCATCTCCGAGCCTTACGACCCGCTCGAGAGCGTGAAAAATTATGCCGCCAGCCGCGGGCTGCCTTTTGCCGTGATGTATGACGCCGACGGCAGCGTGGGCAAAGCTTTCGGCACCAAAGTGTATCCCACCTCGTTTTTCATCAACAAAAAAGGCGAGATTCTGAAAACCTTTGTCGGCGAGCCAGACTTTGCCGCCTTATATCGGGAAATCGATAAAGAGTTGGAAAAATAATCAGCAACGCCCGCCGGTTTGAATATCGGGCGCATGAGATTGATTCCGCAACATCTGCTTTTGAGGCCGTCTGAAACTTTTCAGACGGCCTCTCGCATAACTTCACTGGCAAAACGCAGATATGCATAACCGAGCGCCACCATTGCATGCATGCATTTGAATGCTCCGCCACAACAGCGCAGGGACGCACGCCGCATCTTTTGCAGCACAATCATACTCATTTAAAAGGCACATTCCCTCACAATCAAAAAGGCCGTCTGAAAGAAAATTTTCAGACGGCCTGCTTTATTTCTGCACAACGGCTTATCTTGCTTTATGATAATAAATCGAATAAATGCACTATTTTTTAACGCAACCCCAATTATGCAAAAGCACACTTATTTCTCCAGCAGATTGTTGACAATCTGATTAAAACAGGCCTATTCTCCAATCATAAAAACAACCTTCGATCAGGAGCACGCATGACACCGCTACCCTCAACATTTTACGATGAATTGCTGCTGCCCGACGGCCGGGCGCGCCCGGGCTGCGAGCCGGTGGCGGCCTGGCTGGCCGCCACCGATGCGGCCGATATCGAATCGCTCAACCAGCAGGCCTTGGCGATGTTTTACCGCAAAGGCGTTACCTTCACGGTTTACAGCGAAGCGAGCAACATCGAGCGCGTGATTCCGTTTGACATCATTCCGCGCATCATTCCGGCCGATGAATGGCGCATTCTCGAAGCAGGCTGCGCGCAACGCATACGCGCGCTCAATATGTTTATCCACGATATTTATCACGAGCAACACATCATCAAGGCCGGCATCGTGCCGGCGGCGCAAGTGTTGGTGAATGACTGCTATCAGCCCTGGATGCACAACATCAACCTGCCCGCGCCGATTTATGCCCACATCAGCGGCATCGATCTGATCCGCCACGGCGACGGCAGCTATTATGTGCTGGAAGACAATCTGCGCACCCCCTCGGGCGTTTCCTATATGCTGGAAGGGCGCAACATCAGCGAATCGCTGCTGCCCGAAGTGTTTGCCCGCCAGCAGGTACGGCCGGTGAGCAGCTATCCGCAGCAGCTCTACGACACATTGGCCGCGTGCAGCGGCCGCGACAGCCCGAATATCGTGGTGCTCACGCCCGGCCGCTACAACAGCGCCTATTACGAGCACACTTTTTTGGCGCGGGCAATGAATGTGCCTTTGGTGCACGGCTATGATTTGTTTGTGGAAGACAATATCGTTTACACCAAAACCGTGGCCGGCCGCCATCGTGTGGATGTGATCTACCGCCGCCTCGACGACCCGTTTCTCGACCCATTGGCCATGCGCCCCGATTCCATTTTGGGTGTGCCCGGGCTGATGGCGGCTTACCGCGCCGGCCATGTGCTGATTTGCAATGCCCCGGGCACCGGCGTGGCCGACGACAAATCGGTGTATCCCTTTGTGGGCGACATGATCCGCTTTTATCTGAGCGAAGAGCCGATTTTGCACAACGTGCCCACTTGGCAATGCCGCAAAAGCGATGATTTGAAATATGTGCTGGCACACTTGGATGAATTGGTGGTGAAAGAAACCCAAGGCTCGGGCGGCTACGGCATGCTGGTGGGCCCCAAAGCCACCCAAGCCGAAATCGAAGCCTACCGCGCCCGCATTCTCGACAACCCCGAGGGCTTTATCGCCCAGCCCACGCTGGCTTTGTCCACCTGCCCCACATGCGTGGAAGAAGGCATTGCACCGCGCCACATCGATTTGCGTCCCTTTGTGCTCACCGCGCCCGACCAAGTGCGTATCGTGCCCGGCGGCCTCACCCGCGTGGCTTTGCGCAAAGGCTCGCTGGTGGTCAATTCATCACAAGGCGGCGGCGTGAAAGACACTTGGGTGGTTGAAACAGGAGACGCCTCATGAACATTTTATTGATGTCTACCGCCTATAACCTCTATTGGCTCGGCCGCTACATGCGCCGCACACAAGAGCTGCCGGCACGCGTGCTCGAATGCGGCAACCAGCAGCGCAGCGAGCTTTTGCGCTATTTGGGCTGGCCGCTCGAACCCGGCGGCGATGATCTCGACCTCCTCAAACGCTACCTCAACGAAACCGCCATGCCGCAGCTTTTCGAATCGATTAACGATAATGTGCAGGCCGTGCGCGGCGTGATCGACGGCGATGCGGCTGAGCTCTTTAACCAAGTGAAGCGCCTCAACCAAGCCGACAGCCGCCGCGCCGCCCGCTTCCAGCTGCACGCCTGCAGCGCGGCGATGTTGCAGCAAAGCGGCGATGTTACCCGCTTTTGGCAACTGGGCGATTATGTGGAAATGCTCGACACACGCATCCGCCTGGGCAGCGCCCAAAGCCGCCACTACCGCTATTTGGCCGATGTGGTGACAAGCCTGCCCGCCAACACCGGCTGGGACCGCATCAAACAGCAATCACAAGCCTTGGTTTACACCACCGACAAGCGCCAGTTTTACGGCTGGCACGAGCGGCTCACCCAATTATTTGAGGAGGGCGTATGAGAATCCACATCAACCACACCACCCGCTACAGCTACAACGAATCGGTCAAACACAGCATTCAATGCCTGCGCCTCACCCCGCAAACGCTGGCGCACCAGCGCGTGCTTTCCTGGCGCATGACCCTGCCGCGTTTGAGCAGCGAAGTGTATGACGGCTTTGGCAACTACTGCACCATCCTCAACCTCGCAGGCCCGCTTCAGTCGCTGGAAATCCAAGCGCAAGGCACAGTGGAAATCGGCGGCAGCGCCGAGCATATTCTCGATAAGCGCATCCATCCGTTGGTGTTTCTCAACAGCACAGCGCTCACCGGCTGCAACGAAGCCATGCGTGATTTTGCCGAAATCCAAACCGGCGGCACCCCCGACCGGCAAGGCCTGATGCGGCTGAGCCGCGCCGTGCTCGACCACATGACTTACATTCCCGGCACCACCCATGTGGCCACCGCCGCCGCCGAAGCTTTTGCGTTGGGCAGCGGCGTGTGTCAAGACCACGCCCATGTGTTTTTAGCCTGCGCGCGCGCCTTGGGCGTGCCTGCCCGCTATGTGTCGGGCTACCTGCTCAGCGACGACGATGCCCACTTGGCCAGCCACGCTTGGGCAGAAGCCTGCCTCGACGGAAAATGGTATGTGTTCGACACCACCAACCAGCTTTTCCAACCCAGCCACCATGTGCAGCTGGCCGTGGGGCTGGACTACAACGACGCCGCCCCCGTGCGCGGCATGCGCCAAGGCGGCGGCACCGAGCAAATGTCGTTTTCGGTGCAGGTGCAGCAGGCGCAATAATGCCCGTTCAAAAAAATAAGCTTGCAAGGCAGGGCAACGCAGCAAGCTTCTTTTTATATTGGATATAAAGCATTCAGACGGCCTTTTGCTGAACAAAATATTGTGTTATATTTCAGCGCTTTATATTTACACCGCCCAAGCCGGGGAACACTTATGACTTACTGCGCCGCCCTCAATCTGAAAGAAGGCATGGTTTTTGCCTCCGACACCCGCACCAACGCCGGCGTGGACCACATTTCCACGTTTAAAAAAATGTACACCTTCGGCGTGGACGGCGAGCGCAGCATCATCATGCTCACCGCCGGCAACCTCGCCACCTCGCAAGCCGTGGCCAACCTTTTGCGCAGCGGCATCGCCCAGGGCAGCGCGCAAAACCTGCTCAACCTGCCCAGCCTGTTCGAATGCGCCATGCTGGTGGGCGAGCAGGCCAGCAGCGTGGCCAAAACCAGCCAGCACCGCGCCCACATGCAAGAGGGCTTCGGCAGCAATTTCCTGCTCGGCGGCCAAATCAAAGGGCAGCCGCAAGAGCTCTATCAAATCTACCAAGAAGGCAACTGTATCAGCGCCACGGAAGACACCCCGTTTTTCCAAATCGGCGAGAGCAAATACGGCAAGCCCATACTCGACCGCTCCATCAGCCACGAAAGCAGCCTCGAAGACGCCGTGCGCGCCTTATTGGTGTCGTTTGACTCCACCATACGCTCCAACCTCTCCGTGGGCTTTCCCATCGACTTAATGGTGTATCACCGCAACAGCTGCATCATGCCCGCCGGCATCCGCGTGGACGACAGCGACCCCTATCTGCACAACATCCGCGCCCAATGGTCGGAAGGCCTCAAAGCCATTTTGCAGCAATTCGACGTGCCGCCCGATTATTACTTCAAATAAAGCACAGGCCGTCTGAAAGCTTTCAGACGGCCTTTAAAATATCATGCCAAAAAATACGATTTATAAAATTTAAAATACGATAAAATAAAATAATCGTGGTTTTACGCAATAAAATACCAACACAAAGCCAGCTCGACTTGCAAAAAAAAGCAAAAGCGCGTAAGCTTGCTGCATTATCCAAACCTCAAGTAAACAAATGAACGCACACAAAACCGACGACGTTAAAATCAGAGAAGTCAAAGAGCTGCTGCCCCCGATTGCCCACCTTTATGAATTACCCATCAGCGATGCCGCCGCCGATTTGGTGCACCAAACCCGCCAAGAAATCGCCGATTTGGTGCACGGCCGCGACAAGCGCCTGTTGCTGATTATCGGCCCCTGCTCCATCCACGACCCCGAAGCCGCGCTCGAATACGCCCGCAAGCTTTTGCCCCTGCGCAAAAAATACGAAAAAGAATTGCTGATTGTGATGCGCGTGTATTTCGAAAAACCGCGCACCACCGTGGGCTGGAAAGGCCTCATCAACGACCCGCACCTCGACGGCACTTTCGACATCAACTTCGGCCTGCGCCAAGCGCGCCGCCTGCTGCTCGCCCTCAACGACATGGGCATGCCGGCCTCCACCGAATTTCTCGACATGATCACGCCGCAATATTATGCCGACCTGATTTCCTGGGGCGCCATCGGCGCGCGCACCACCGAAAGCCAAGTGCACCGCGAGCTGGCCAGCGGCCTTTCCTGCCCCGTGGGCTTTAAAAACGGCACCGACGGCAACCTCAAAATCGCCATCGATGCCATCGGCGCCGCCAGCCACCCGCACCACTTTTTATCGGTCACCAAAGCCGGCCATTCCGCTATTGTGCACACCGTCGGCAATGCCGACTGCCACGTGATTCTGCGCGGCGGCAAAGAGCCCAACTACGACAGCGGCCACGTAAAAGCCGCCGCTGAGCAACTCACCAAAGCCGGCGTCACACCCAAACTGATGGTGGATTGCAGCCACGCCAACAGCCGCAAAGACTACACCCGCCAAATGGAAGTGGCTCAAGATGTGGCGCAGCAATTGCGCGCCGGTGAAAACAACATCATGGGCTTGATGGTGGAAAGCCACCTCGTGGCCGGCCGCCAAGACAAACCCGAAGTCTACGGCCAAAGCATCACCGATGCCTGCATCGGCTGGGATGCCACCGAAGAAATGCTCGCACTTTTAGCCGAAGCCAACCGCAGCCGCGTATAAGCTTTTGCATCACACCAAAGGCCGTCTGAAAATGATTTTCAGACGGCCTTTGGTTGTATAGTGAAATGAATGAAAAACTTATACAAAAATAAGAAATCTAGCATCATGTGTAGGGTGTGTGGCGCAGTGTGGCGCAGCCACGCACGCGGTTTAAACGGCTTCTGCATATGGCTTGCTACATGCGCCTGTATAAGTTTTTCTTTCATTCCACTATAGAAGGCCGTCTGAAAGCGTTTTCAGACGGCCTTGTTGCTTCATGCAGCTGTTTTCTATCATGAGGCGGTTGCCGGTTGCAGCGCCATCCGGCCGCGAGCATCAGGCTTTGCCCTGCATATTGTGGTGCTCAATCTCAAAGCCTTGCTGTTTGTAAGCCTTGAAGCGCTCGCGTGCTTCGGCCAATTCTTCCAGGCTGCTGCCGACGATTTCCAGCACCCGCGCCGGCGGCCGGGCGGCATCGCACCAAAATTCGGACGACACGTTGAGCACCACCCAATCGGCCGGCACAGCGGGCAAATCGGCGCCTGCACCCAAAAGCAGCGGCACATCTTGCGGCCACTCGCCACTCTGCCACATTTCATGCGCCAAAAAGCCGGCCGGCTCAAAGCGCCACAATTCAGCATCGAGCCGATCGGCGGCGGCAGCGCCCTCTGCCCACACCAACACGCGGCCGCTTTGCACGGCGCGTTGCGCCAGGCGGCAGATAAAGGCTTCAGCGTGGCTGACATGGGTGTAAAACGTGGCTTTGGGCATGGTTTTTCTCAAAATAAGCAGCGGCAGGACTCAGCTGATTTGGCATTGCGGCGGCAGTTTTTCGTTCATCAGGGCGCGGTAGTCGAAGCGCTCGCCTTCGGTGAAAAAATGGCCGTCGCCCACCGAATGGATTTTCGACTTGCGGTTTTCGGCCTCATTCACACCGGCGGCCACAGGGCGCAGAATCACGATGCCGTGCTGCTCGATTCGTCCACCACGCGGCATTCGATATAGGCGGCGCAGCCTTTGATGATGGCGCAATCCACTTGTTTGGCTTCTTCACGCGCCAGGCCGAAGCGGTCGAATTTATCCACTTGCGCGCCGCTCACGGTGCCGATGGCGATGGTGTCGGCCATGCGCTCGGCGGTGGGCACATGCAGCACGCATTGTTTGTTTTTCAGCATGGCGCGGGCGGAATGGTTCCAGCGGCCGGTCATGATGGCGATGTTGCAGCAGCCGCTGTCGTCGTCAAAGCCCAGCGGCATCAGCAATGAGAGGGTGAACACATTGTCTTTGCCCTGGTCGCGCGTGGTAATCAACACCACCGGCGAGGGCTCGACAAGGGTAAACGCCAAGTTGAGGTCAAGCGTTTGATACATAAATCATCCTTATGGTTTGTGAAAGCATGGCTCAGGATGTGTGAGGACTTGATATTTTGTTATATGCAAAAGGCCGTCTGATATCCATTCGAAAAAATAAGATAACAAGGCGGCGAGCCGAAGACAGTACATCTAGTACGGCAAGGCGAGAAACGCAGTTAGGTTATTTTTTCGAATGGGTATGAACCCGCTTTCAGACGGCCTTTCCTTCTTTTTATACGTTGCGCAGATAATTGAGCAACAAAGGCACGGGGCGGCCGGTGGCGCCTTTTTCTTTGCCCGATTTCCAGGCTGTGCCGGCGATATCGAGGTGCGCCCACGGGTAATCTTCGGTGAAGTTGGCTAAAAACATGGCCGCGGTGATGGTGCCGGCGCCGGGCGTGCCGATATTGGGCAGGTCGGCAAAGTTGGATTTGAGCTGCTCTTTATAAGTGTCAAACAACGGCAGCTGCCAGGCTTTGTCGTTTACTTCCAGCGAAGCGGCGAGCAAATCGTCGACCAGCGCCTGATTATTGCCCATCAGCCCGCTCACATCGTGGCCGAGCGCCACAATGCAGGCGCCGGTGAGCGTGGCCACATCAATCACGGCTTTGGGCTTGAATTGTTCGGCATAGGTGAGCGCGTCGCACAAAATTAGGCGGCCTTCGGCATCGGTGTTGAGCACTTCGATGGTGAGCCCTTTCATGCTGGTCACCACATCGCCGGGCTTGTTGGCCACGCCGCTGGGCATGTTTTCGCAAGTGGGCACGATGGCAATCAGATTAATCGGCAATTGCAGCTTCACAGCGGCGCAAAAAGTGCCGATTACGCTTGCTGCGCCACACATGTCGAATTTCATTTCATCCATATTCAGGCCGGGCTTGAGCGAGATGCCGCCGCTGTCGAAGGTGATGCCTTTGCCCACCAGCACGGTGGGCGCTTCGTTTTTATCGGCGGCGCCGAAATAGCTCAATTCCACCAAATAAGGCTTTTGTCTGCTGCCTTTGGCCACCGACCAAAATGAGCCCATATTGGCTTTGATATAATCTTTGCCGCGGATTTTCACTTTGGCACCGAGCTTTTTGGCTTCGGCCTTGGCGGTGTCGGCCAAAAATTCGGGTGTGCATTCGTTGGGCGCGGCGTTGCCCAAATCTTTGGCGATGTTCATGCCGTAGGTTTGCGCTTCGGCCACGGCCAGCGCGGCGGCCAAGTTGCTATCGGGGTGGTAAAACTCGGCTTGCTGCAATTTGGCCGGCTTGGCTTCTTTTTTATAACGCTCGAAACGGTAAACCGCCTCGCCCAGCGCCAGCGCCAGCGCTTCGGCCACACGCGGCGCTTCCACCCCGTCAAACGCGCTCACATCGATTTTTACATTTTCTTGCTTTTGCGCCCAGGCGGCGGCTTCTTTGGCGGCTTTTTCCAGCGTGGCGCGTTCTTCGTCTTTCACGCGCAGCACCGCCACCGCCTGCAAGCCGCCTTGGTGCACGATTTGGGTGCAGGCAAAGCTTTGCCCCTCTTCCAGCGCTGCGCACAATAATTGGGCCGCCTCATGCGCACTGTGTTGCGCACACGGGCAGGCATCGCTGCACACATAAAGCAACGCGCCCGCGCTGCCCGGCTGCAATTTTTCGGCTTTTGTGCTAAATTCCACGTTCATTCTCCTGGCTCGATATCGGTTATATGTTTCAGACGGCCTGATATCCGCACAGGCCGTCTGAAAACGGAATACCGGCTGATTGTACTCCAATACGGCGGCCGTCTGAAACCCTGCACCGCTACGGCAAACCCATTATTTATGATATATCAACGTAATTTCATTAAAGAGCTCTCGTTCACCGCGGTGGGCATCTTTGTCGTGCTGTTGGCGATTCTGGTTTCCACACAGGCCATCAACCTGCTCGGCCGCGCGGCCGACGGGCGCGTGGCGATTGATGCCGTGGTGGCGCTGGTGGGTTTCTGGATTATCGGCATGACACCGCTTTTGCTGGTGCTCACCGCCTATATCAGCACACTCACCGTGCTCACGCGCTATTGGCGCGACAGCGAAATGTCGGTGTGGCTCTCATGCGGGCTGGCCTTGAAGCAATGGGTGCGCCCGGTGCTGCAATTTGCCGTGCCGTTTGCTATTTTGATTGCGCTGATGCAGCTTTGGGTGATGCCGTGGGCTGAATTGCGCAGCCGCGAATATGCGGAAATCCTCAAACAAAAGCAGGAATTGTCAATGGTGGAAGCCGGCGAATTCCGCGCCTTGGGCAAAAGCCGCGGCCGCGTGTATTTTGTGGAAACCTTCGACACCGATTCGGGCGTGATGAAAAACCTGTTTTTGCGCGAGCGCGACGATAAAGGCAACGACAACATCGTGTTTGCCAAAGCCGGCGAATTTTCACTGAAAAACAATCAGCGCACACTCGAGCTCAAGCAGGGCTACCGCTACAGCGGCACGCCCGGGCAGGCCGACTACAATCAGGTGTCGTTTCAAAGCCTCAGCCTGGTGATCAGCGCCGCGCCCAAAATCATCGACCCGGTGTCGCACCGGCGCACCATCCCCACCGCGCAGCTTTTCGGCAGTAGCAACCCGCAATATCAGGCCGAATTGATGTGGCGCTTATCGCTGCCCATCAGCGTGTTGATTCTGAGCATCTTGGCCGTGCCGCTTTCCTATTTCAACCCGCGCACCGGCCACACTTATAATATATTGATTGCCATCGGCTTTTATCTGATTTATCAAAACGGCCTCACCTTTTTGCGCAACGCGGTTGAAGAGGGCAAGCTCAATTTCTGGCTGGGCATGCTGCCGCTGCATCTGCTTATTCTGGCAGCGGCCATTCTGTTGCTGCGTGTGCGCAGCCTGCCCGCGCAGCCGTTTTGGCAGGCCTTGAAAAACAGCCTGAAAGGGGGCGCTGAATGAAGCTGCTCACCCGCTATTTAATCCGCCAGCTGAGCAGCATGACGCTTTATGCCCTGCTCGCGCTGCTGGCGCTTTACAGCTTTTTCGACATCATCAGCGAAGTGGGCGACATCGGCCAGGGCAGCTACAACGGCGCCAAAATGATGCAATATGTGCTGATGCAAATGCCGGCGCATGCTTACGAGCTGCTGCCGCTGGCGGTGCTAATCGGCGGCCTGATTGCCTTGAGCCAGCTCGCTTCGGGCAGCGAGCTCACGGTGATGAAAGCCAGCGGCATGAGCACCAAAAAACTGATTGCCGTTTTGCTGCAATTCGGCCTGATCTTCGCCGTGGCCACCGCCCTTTTGGGCGAATGGCTCGCACCGGCCATGAGCCAGCGTGCCGAAAATCTCAAAGCCAGCGCCATCAGCGGCAAAATCAGCACCGGCAGCCAGGGCTTGTGGCTCAAAGAGGGCAACCACATCATCAATGTGCGCGAAATGCTGCCCGACCATACTTTGCTTGATGTGAAAGTGTGGCGCCACGATGCGCAATTCCGGCTGGCCGAGGCCACCGCCGCCGATTCGGCCACCGTTGGCAGCAATCACCATTGGTTGCTCAAAAACGTGCGCAGCAGCATTTTGGAAGACGATCAGGTGCGCACCGAGCATCAACCGGAAAAAGAGTGGGCCATCGGCCTGCAACGCAATCTTTTGGATGTGCTCTTGGTCGATCCCGAGCAAATGTCGGTGTCGGCGCTCACCACTTACATCACCCATTTGAAAGACAACCAGCAGCAAACCCGCACCTACGAAATCGCTTGGTGGCGCAAGCTGATGTATCCGGTGGCGGCCATGATTATGGCGCTGGTGGCGCTCTCGTTCACCCCGCAATCCACCCGCCACGGCAATATGGGCTTGAAGCTTTTCTTCGGCATTTGCCTGGGGCTGGCTTTTCACTTTGCCGGCCGCCTGTTTGGCTTTACCAGCCAGCTCTATAACGTGCCGCCGTTTATCGCCGCCGTGTTGCCCACTCTATTATTCGGCTTGCTGGGCGTGTATTTAATCCGTCGGCAAGAGCGGCGCTAAACATCTGCTCCGCTTGCCGCCAAGGCCGTCTGAAAGCGCTTTCAGACGGCCTTCCTTATCGGCGCGGTGTGACAAGCCGAAAAATCTGTGTTAGGGTAAAAGAAAGTAATAAGCAGCAACTTCATTTATTTGCTGCCAATTTCATCAGAAAGCAAAAATCATGACCATACACACCGCCTACATCAACGGCCGCTACGCCGAGCCCAATCCCCAAGCCGACACCTTTGCCAGCATCAACCCAGCCAACGGCGAAACCCTTGCCACGCTCCAGCAAAGCACGCCCGCAGAAATCGATGCCGCCGTGGCCGCTGCGCGCGCCGGCCAAAAAGCGTGGGCGGCATACACCGCCGTCGAGCGCAGCCGTGTGTTGCTCAACGCCGTGGCGATTCTGCGCGCGCGCAACGATGAATTGGCGCAACTCGAAACGCTCGACACCGGCAAGCCGCTCTCAGAAACCTTATATGTGGATATCGTTACCGGTGCCGATGTGATTGAATATTATGCCGGCCTCGCCGCCGCCATCGAAGGCCGCCAGATTCCGCTGCGCGAGAGCAGCTTTGTTTACACCCGCCAAGAGCCTTTGGGCGTGGTGGGCGGCATCGGCGCATGGAATTATCCGATTCAGATTGCCATGTGGAAAGCCGCGCCGGCGCTGGCCGCCGGCAATGCGATGGTGTTCAAACCCAGCGAAATCACGCCCTTGGGCGCGCTCAAGCTGGCGGAAATCTTCACCGAAGCCGGCTTGCCGGATGGTGTGTTCAACGTGGTGCTGGGCGATTACCGTGTGGGTGCGGCGCTGAGCGAGCACCCCGATATTGCCAAAATCTCCTTCACCGGCGGCGTGGCCACCGGCAAAAAAGTGATGGCGCAAGCCGCCGCATCCAGCCTGAAAGATGTCACCATGGAATTGGGCGGCAAATCGCCGCTGATTATTTGCACCGATGCCGACATTAATTTGGCTGCCGACATCGCCATGATGGCCAATTTCTACAGCGCCGGCCAAGTGTGCACCAACGGCACGCGCGTGTTTGTGCCGGCCAAAATGAAAGAAGCTTTCGAGGCCGCGATTTTAGAGCGCGTGGCGCGCATCCGCATTGGCAACCCGCTTGATGCGCACACCAATTTCGGCCCCTTGGCGAGCTTTCCCCATATGGAAAAAGTGCTCGCCTATATCGAAAAAGGCCGCGCCGAAGGTGCGCGCCTGCTTGCGGGCGGGCAGCGCCTCGATGCACACCCGTTTGACGAAGGCGCTTACGTTGCCCCCACTGTGTTTACCGACTGCCTCGACGACATGACCATCGTGCGCGAAGAAATCTTCGGCCCGGTGATGAGCATTTTGAGCTACACCACCGAAGAAGAAGTGATTGTGCGCGCCAACGCCATCGCCTACGGCCTGGCTGCCGGCGTGGTAACGCCCGATTTGAAACGCGCCCACCGCATCATCGGCCAGATCGAAGCCGGCATCTGCTGGATCAACAGCTGGGGCGAATCGCCCGCACAAATGCCCGTGGGCGGCTACAAGCAAAGCGGCATCGGCCGCGAAAACGGCATCCAAACCCTGCTGCACTACACGCAAACCAAATCAGTGCAGGTGGAATTGGGCGATTTTCAATCTGTGTTTTGAGGCCGTCTGAATGAATCGCACATACTGGTATGCTGGTTTATTTCTCAGCTTGCTGCTGCCCGCCGCTCATGCCGACACACCGTTTATGCTGCTCAATGATGCCGACGGCTTTGTCAATCTGCGCGATGTGCACCGGCCGGATAAAATCATTGCCCGTTTGCACACGCCGCAAGTGGTGGCTTCTTACGGAGAAGATTATCCCGACCGCATGCAATACCACCAAATCAGCTACAGCGCCACAAAAGCACCAGCCCACTTTCGCCGCTATGCCCCGCTCAACCCGCCCGGCGGCCTGATACACGCCAGCCGTCTGAAAGCGCTGGACGAGTTGCCGCAATTTGAAACAGGCGCACAAAGCAGCAGACAGCAAATTTTCCGTCACGGCAGCCACCGTATCGAAATCGATTATGAGCCGTTGACACGCCACCGCTTCGACGGCCTGAAAAACGGCTTTTACCACACGCTTGAGGGGCGGCTGTTTTTCGGTTTCGACGGCGGCATCAGCGTGGCGCAGCTAAACAATTTATCAGTCAACCCGATTCGGCAGATTAAGGCCATCACCGTGCACCATCGCAGCCAAAGCCTGCCTTTCCCGCCTGCCGCCATCGGGCAGATGCTGAATTTCAACATTCAAGGCGCCGCCATCGGCGATGAAAACACCTGGTATCTCTACGGCCGCGGCGGCGATGGCGCCGGCGCCTATTACAGCGTGTGGACGCTGCAACAAGGCCGCCCGACCAGCCAATTTATCTGGCAATATTGACCCACCGCTTTTCAGACGGCCTTGCTGTGTGATACCAAGGCCGTCTGAAAGATGCTCAAAAGGATGGAAACATGACCTTCAAACCCACCTACGACTACATCATCATCGGTGCCGGCAGCGCCGGCAACGTGCTGGCTGCGCGCCTCACGGAAGACGCCAACGTTTCCGTGCTGCTGCTCGAAGCCGGCCTGCCCGACTACCGCTTCGATTTCCGCACCCAAATGCCCGCCGCGCTGGCCATGCCCTTGCAAGGCACCACCTATAATTGGGGCTACAAAACCGAGCCCGAGCCCTTTATGAACAACCGCGTGATGGATTGCGGGCGCGGCAAAGGTTTGGGCGGTTCATCCTTAATCAACGGCATGTGCTATATCCGCGGCAATGCGCTCGATTTCGACCATTGGGCGCAAAAGCCCGGGCTGGCCAACTGGACATATCTCGATTGCCTGCCCTATTTCAAAAAAGCAGAAAACCGCGATGCCGGTGCCAACACCTATCACGGCACAGGCGGCCCGATTGATGTGGCCACCGCCAAGCCCGGCACCAATCCGCTATTTGAAGCCATGATTCAGGCCGGCGTGGATGCCGGCTATCCGCGCACCGACGATCTCAACGGCTATCAGCAAGAAGGCTTCGGCCCGATGGACCGCTTCGTCACCCCCAAAGGCCGCCGCGCCTCCACCGCCCGCGGCTATCTTGATACCGCCAAAGCGCGTGAAGCGCTCACCATCGTCACCGGCGCGCTCACCGATGTGATTTTGTTTGACGGCAAACGCGCGCGCGGCGTGCGCTTTGCCCACCAAAAGCAAATGCACAGCATTGAAGCACGCCAAGAAGTGATTGTGTGCGCCGGCGCCATTGCTTCGCCGCAATTGCTGCAACGAAGCGGCATCGGTCCCGGCGCGTGGCTGGCCGAAGCCGGCGTGAGCGAGATTCTGGATTTGCCGGGCGTGGGCAACAATCTGCAGGATCACCTCGAGCTCTATATGCAATATGAATGCACACAACCCGTGTCTATCGCCCCCGCCACACAATGGTGGAACAAGCCCGCTATCGGCGCAGAATGGCTCTTTCAAGGCACAGGCTTGGGCGCTACCAACCATTTCGAAGGCGGCGGCTTTATCCGCAGCGATGAAAAATTTGCCTGGCCCAATATCCAATATCACTTTTTGCCCATCGCCGTGCGCTACGACGGCCGCAACGCCAGCAAAGCGCACAGCTTTCAGGCGCACGTAGGCTCGATGCGCTCGAAAAGCCGCGGCCGCATCAAGCTCAAATCGAAAAACCCGGCCGAGCACCCGAGCATTTTGTTCAACTACATGAGCGATGCGCAAGATTGGGAAGAATTCCGCGCCGCCATCCGCATCACCCGCGACATCATGCGCCAACCCGCGCTCGACCCTTATCGCGGCAAAGTCATCACGCCGTCTGAAAGCCTGCAAAGCGATGCCGAACTGGATGAATATGTACGCAATCACGCCGAAACCGCCTATCACCCTTCCTGCACCTGCGCCATGGGCGAAGGCAGCGATGCCGTGGTGGACGGCCAAGGCCGCGTGCACGGCATCACCGCCCTGCGCGTGGTGGATGCCTCGATTATGCCCGACATCATCACCGGCAACCTCAACGCCACCACCATTATGCTGGCCGAAAAAATCGCCGACCAAATCCGCGGCCGCACGCCCCTGCCGCGCGCCGATGCCGATTATTATGTGGCCGATGGCGCACCGGTACACGGCGAAGCCAAACGGGTTTAGGCATGGACAGACACCGCCAAATCGAAACGCAGCTTCAGTTTTCAGACGGCCTTGGGACATAGCCGGCAAATGTGTTAATACCAATTTAACCGCTACCCAACCCGAAGTTTTCTAGGCGCCTGCCTGCGCAGGAGCGACAGTTGGGAAGCTTCCCTTAATCGCCGGACAATGCCACAAAGCCGTCGTACCGGCGCAGGCAGGTGCCCGGCCTGAATCGCCGGATTCAGCTTTCAGACGGCCTGCAAACAAATACAGGCCGTCTGAAACCCGACACACATCACAACAAGCCACACCACAACAAGAAAGCGAGTATCCATGCAAAGCCCGCCCAATCCTGCCGACGCAGCGCCTACGCTCTCGGTCAACAAAACCGTGTTTCTGGCTTCATCGCTGGTTTCCATCTTATTAATCGTGTTCACCATCCTCTTCCCGCAGGCGAGCGAAGCGGTGCTTGGCAATGCTTTGCGCTGGGTGTCAGACCATTTCGGCTGGTATTACATGCTGGTGGTGGCGGCCTATAGTCTGTTTGCGCTTTATGTGGGGCTGTCGCGCTATGGCGACATCAAGCTCGGGCAAGATCACGATAAGCCCGATTTTCCGTTTCTCACCTGGGCGGCGATGCTGTTTTCCGCCGGCATCGGCATTGATTTGCTGTTTTTCGGCGCATCCGAGCCGCTGGCGCATTACCTCACCCCGCCCGACGGCAGCGGCGGCACGCCCGAAGCGGCGCGTGCGGCCATTTCGCAGGCATTTTTGCATTGGGGTTTACACGGCTGGGGCATTTATGCGCTGATCGGCATGGCGCTGGCTTATTTCGCCTACCGTCAAAACCTGCCGCTGGCTCTGCGCTCGGCTTTGGTGCCGGTGTTCGGCAGGCGGCGCACCGATGGCTGGCTCGGCCACAGCGTGGATATTTTCGGCGTGGTGTGCACGCTCTTGGGCATTGCCACGAGCCTCGGTATCGGCGTGTTGCAGGCCAATGCGGGCTTGAGCCATGTGTTCGGCATTGAAACCAGCAAGCTTGTGCAAACGGTGATTATCGTGGCGGTGGTGGCAGCAGCGGCCTTATCGGCCATGTCGGGCGTGGAGCGCGGCGTGCGCCGTTTGTCGGAAATCAATATGCTGGGCGCCACTTTTTTGCTGATTGCGCTTTTGGTGATGGGGCCGACGGTGTTTCTGCTCAATGCGTTCACGCAAAATGTGGGCGATTATTTCCAAACCCTCATCGGCAAAACCTTTGACGTTTACGCCTATCAGGGCGCGGCCGGTGCCGAATGGAAAGCGGGCTGGACGATTTTCTTCTGGGCTTGGTGGGTGGCGTGGGCGCCGTTTGTGGGGCTTTTTATCGCCCGCATTTCGCGCGGGCGCACCTTGCGCGAATTTGTGCTGGGGGTGATGTTTATCCCGTTGGGCTTTATCTTTGCCTGGTTTTCGATTTTCGGCAACAGCGCCATCGAATTGGTGAGCCACGGCGCAACGGCTTTGGGTGAAACCGCGCTGGCCGACCCGGCGATGGGCATGTTTGCCTTGTTTGAACACTATCCTTTCGCCGCCACTTGGTCGCTGTTTGCCGTGTTGATCGGGTTGATTTTCTTTGTAACCTCGGCCGACTCGGGCGCTTTGGTGCTGGCCAATTTGAGCAGCAAAAACCTCGCCTCGGGCGCCGATGCGCCGATTTGGCTGCGCCTTTTCTGGGCGGCGGCCACGGGGCTGATTACGCTGGGGCTTTTGTTTGCCGGCGGCTTCTCTTCGCTGCAATCGGTGAGCGTGGTGGCCGGTCTGCCCTTTTCATTGGTGTTGGTGGTGTATATGGTGTCGATGTGGAAAAGCCTGCGCCAAGAGGGCAACAAGCGCAAGGCCAATGCGGTGGATAAAGCGATGGTGTTGGACGACGGGCGCAATTGGCGCAACCGCCTCAACCGCTTGGTGAGCTTTCCCGGTGCCAAAACCGCGCTGCGTTTTATGGTAAAAACGCTGCCGCCGGCCATGCTGGAAGTGGCGCACGAGCTGCAAGCCAAAGGCATCGACAGCACGCTTGCGCAAGACAAGCAAAATCACCGCCTGCGCCTAGAAATCCTGCACGGCGAAGAAGTGGATTTTGTGTATGAAGTGCGCCTGATTGAAGGCATCAAGCCCGTGTTTGCGCTCGGCCAGGCCGGCAATCTGGCCTCTGCCGGCGAGCAGGAAAAATATTACCGCGCCGAAGTGTTTCTGCAAGACGGCAGCCAGGATTACGATATTGTCGGCTACACCAAAGAGCAGATTATTATCGATATTTTGAGCCAATATGAGCGGCATATGCAGTTTCTGCATTTGGAGCGCTGAGTGACATAACGAAGCCTATTTGTATGTCATCACGCGATAATGTAAACAGGCTTCGATATCAATATGCCAAAGGCCGTCTGAAAACTTTCAGACGGCCTTTGGCATATTGCCGGCAAGCATCAAAACAAAGCTTCCAGCCGCAACAACACGCCCACATGATGGCTGCGGTTTTCGCGGCGGTCGTTATAATAATTCAGCTCGGTTTGCGCAAACAGCCAATCGCGCCAAAACGGCTGGCGGTAGCCCACAAACGGGCCGTAGCCGTTGATGTCGGCTTTTTTGTTTTCGATAAAGCCGCCGGCATACACGCCGTAGTTCAACCATTTGCCGGGCGCAAAATCATGCTGGCGGTAGAGGCTGTTGCCCCATTCCCATTCTTCATCATTATCGTGCGTGTATTGCACATGCAGATGGTTGGCCACAAACGGCTCGCCCGCCGGCGCGCGCTTCACCTCGAAATTGGTGCGCACATAATGTTTGCTGTCGATGCCGTAGCGGTAAATCTGCTCGAGCCGCGTGTTGTAATCATTTTCCAGCTGCCAGTTTTTGCCGGCTTTGAAGCGCACATAAATATCATTGCCCGAGCGCACGCCCAAATCCACATCGGTGTCGAGCCCCGTGCGCCGGGTAATGTCGGACCAGCGCAGCGCCAACGAGCTGTTTTCATCGCGGCTCTGGCGGCGGTCGAAACGCTTGTCGGAGCTGTCGTGCAGGCGGCCGTCGGCGCCCAGATGCGCTTCATCCTGCAATTCGTTGTCAAGCGAATCATCGCCAAACACCACGCTCAAACGCTCTTCCAGCACCGGCAGCCGCAAGCGCCCGCGAATGCGCGGTTTGAAAGAAACATCATCGTATTTGTTCCAATTGGTGTCCAAAATAATGCGCAGATTGGCCGAAGCCGGATCATCGGGATCGGGCTCGCCAAACCAATCATCCAGCTGATGCGCCAGCCCTTTGATGCCGCGGCGCACGGAAGAATGCTGCTCATCCACCCAAGTGGTTTCTGCGGCCGTTTCGGTTGCGCTGGCTGCTTCGGCCGTTTCCGGCGCATCGGCAGCAAAAGCGGCAGCAGGCGCCAGGCAAAGCAGCAAAGACAAGGGCAGCTGCCGCGCCCTTAGATTTTGATAAGCCATTTGCTTCTCCTTTTATGCCAATCCAAAAAAATAACCTAACTTCGTTGTCTCGCCTTGCCGTACTATCTGTACTGTCTGCAGCTCGCCGCCTTGTTAGCTTACTTTTTTGAATTGGTATTATATTTTATCTTTTCTATGATTCAGTATAGCCCGATTAACTTATACAAACAAACAGGCCGTCTGAAGCTTTTCGTTTCAGACGGCCTGTTTGTACCCATATTTACAAGAAGAAAATAAAGGTGTGCAACACAAAAAGCGGTGCCAAAATACCAAACGACCAAGCCATATAGCCGAAGAAGCTGGGCATTTTCACCTTGCGCTGCTCGGCAATGGCTTTCACCATAAAGTTGGGCGCATTACCGATATAGCTGAGCGCACCCATAAACACCGAGCCCATCGAGATGGCCAGCAGCGTATGGAAAAGCGGGCCGCTCATCAAGGCCTGGGCATCGCCGCCGGCCATATTGAAAAACACCAGATAGGTGGGCGCATTATCCAAAAAGGCGGAAAGCAGGCCGGTCATCCAGAAATACATGCTGTTGATGGGCGCGCCATCGGGCGTGTGCACCAGCGAAATCAGCTCGCGGAAATGGCCGGCCTCGCCCGCTTTCAAAATGGCAATCACCGGCGAAATGGTGATGAAAATGCCCAAAAAGAGCTTGCCCACTTCGAGAATCGGATCCCAGTTGAATTCATTACCCGCGCGCACCTGCGTGGGGGTGATTTTCAGCGAAATCAGCGCCAGCGCCAGCAAAATGCCGTCGCGCACCAGGTTTTGCAGCGCATAATGGCTGCCGAAAATTTCAAATGAAATGCCCGGCTTCCAAATGCCCGACATCAGCACCGCGCTCACCACGCCGCCCAAAAGCAGGAAGTTCCATTTGCCGAAAATCTGCAATTTGCTGTCTGCCGTGGGGTCGACCGGCAAAATTTCATCTTCTTTAGAGAAGAAATAGCGGTCGAGAAAATAAAATGCGGTCAGCAAAATCACGCTGCTGATAAACACCGGCGGCAGCATATGCTGCACCGTCCACATAAAATCCACGCCTTTCAAGAAGCCCAGAAACAGCGGCGGATCGCCCAGCGGCGTGAGGCCGCCGCCGATATTGGCCACCAAAAAGATGAAAAACACCACCACGTGCACACGGTGTTTGCGGTTATCGTTGGCTTTTAAAAGCGGGCGGATCAGCAGCATCGCCGCGCCGGTGGTGCCCATAAAAGAAGCGAGCACCGTGCCGATGGCCAAAATCGTGGTGTTGAGCCTGGGGCTGCCGTGCAGATTACCCCACACCAAAATGCCGCCCGAAATGGTGTAGAGCGCGAGAAGCAGCAAAATAAAAGGAATGTATTCTTCCACCAGCGCGTGAACAACCGTTTCCACACCGGCGTTAAAGCCGTATATCGCCACCAACGGCACCAAAAACAGCAAGGTCCAAAAAGCGGTGATGGTGCCGAAATAATGGTGCCACATACGCGGCATCAGCAAAGGGCCGATGGCAATCGACAGCAGCACCATGGCAAAAGGGATACCCCACAGCAAGCTCAGCTCGGCGCCGTCGAAAGCGGCGGCCAGCGCCGGCAGCGGCGCGAAGAGCAAGGGCAGAAGAGCGGATTGAACACGCATTGATTTTCCTTCACGATTGTTATTATAAACACGCTTATGCCGTCTGAAAAAAAACCGCAACAGCATCAGCAGACAATGTGTCAAGATGGTGTGTTTGAATACAATTTGAATACAAATAGCACTCAAAAAACCATCTGATTGTAAAGGAAAAGCCATATTGATGCCAGTTTGGCCGGCTTTTTGTGAAACTTTTTTACATTCCCGAGCCGGCGGAATGCCCACAATTCATCCGCAAACAAGATTTTGAACGCAAAACGTGCCCATAAGGCACGAATTGCAGCAAGTTAAGTATTTTGCGCGCATTTGCAACGCAGCAGACACGTTTTTGATTCAATATTGCCGCGTGATGAATGCAGGCTCAAGCATCGGGCAGCCGCCACATCCACACCGCCACGCTCAAACAAAAAGCCGCCGACACCGCCGCTATCCACCATTGCGCCGGAAAGCGCCACAGCAGCAACAGGCAGGAAAACGTCATCATCGAAAAAGCCAGATATTTGGCCTTCTTCGGCACCGCGCGACGCGCTTCCCAATTTTGCACCATCGGCCCGAAATAATGATGCGCATGCAGCCAACGGTGAAAGCGCGGCGAGGCTTTGGCCCAGCAGGCCGCCGCCAGCAGCACAAACGGCGTGGTGGGCAGCACCGGCAGAAAAATGCCGATCACGCCCAGCGCCAATGCCATAGCACCGGCCAACCACAACAGCGGCCGCATAATCATTGCGGCTTATCCGCTTCACCGCCCTGCCGCATCGGGCAGCGCGGAATCTCCAGCGCATCCCAGCCTGTCTGCCCCATTTCTTCCAAGCGCGCAATATTGCGCTCGAAAATCGCCGCCGCATCGGGAAACGCTTCGCTCGCCCGCGCGATGCTCTCTTCCCGAATCAGATGCAGAGTGGGATAAGGCGAGCGGTTGGTGTAATTGCCGATATCGTCGGCTTCGGTGCCTTCAAACTGAAAATCGGGGTGAAACGGCGCAATCTGCACCACGCCTTCCAAATCATTATCGGCTATCGCCGCATCGGCCACATCCAGCACATCGTTAAACAGCAGAAAATCGCCAAACAAAGCCGGGTGCACCAATAAAGTGGTTTCCAGCTCATCGGCCGGCGTGCTGCCCAATAATTGCAGCTCGCGATCCAAATCTTCCAAAAAGCCGTCTAAATGGCGGGCATGGCTCACGCTGATGCGCACCAGCCCTTTGGCATACGGCGCTTTGGCAAACGGGCACAGATTCAGCCCGATCACGGCTTTTTCCAGCCAGCGGCGGGTGTGTTCGATAATGGTTTCGTCGTCGGGCGCATTCATGGTGTTTACTCAGTTAAAAATTGTTCTCAATTATAAGCGCACAGCGGCGCACTTGCCTATCTGCACAAGGCCGTCTGAAAGAAATTCAAACGAACCATAATCAAGTAATACCAATTCGAAAAAAATAACCTTACAAAATAAAAGCAGTTCGGCAGCATCATCCGCGTAGGTCGGATTCTTGAATCCGACGTTTGGCCATCGGCTAAAGCGATGTGCGTGCCTTGTTCTGCGAACAAGTGTCGGATTCGAGAATCCGACCTACAGGCTGCCTGTTTGTATATTATTTTTTGAAT
>RCMY010000551.1_pt1 | contig 35189 bp, 36 predicted proteins | sample 2041341 | NCBI WGS metagenome assembly RCMY01 (sample SAMN09708234, study PRJNA481090) | Marine sediment metagenome, whole genome shotgun sequencing project. | reverse complement strand
CGGAGCGGGCACGAAGGCCTTCCGGAACTCGCGTCCCATCTCGGAGCGCACCGGTATGTTGTGCAAATTGGGGGCATCGGAGCTCAAGCGTCCCGTCCGGGCCACGGTTTGATTGAAGGTGGCTCGGATTCGATCGCCTTCGCCGACTTCGCCAAGTAGCCCCTCGCCGTAGGTCGAACGGAGCTTTTCGACCTCTCGATAGTCGAGGAGGTGTTCGATGATCGGATGTGTCCCTCGCAGCTTCTCGAGCGATGCGGCGTCGGTCGAGTAACCCGTCTTCGTCTTCTTTTGCGGCGTGAGCTCGAGCTTCTCGAACAAGATCTCGCGCAGTTGTTTGGTGGAGTTCGTGTTGAACTCCTCACCGGCGTCTTCGTGGATGAGAGTGCGCAGCCGATCGACCTCCGAAGTCAGGTGATCACGCAACCGTCGCAACTCGGCCACGTCGACGCCGACCCCGATCGCCTCCATTCGTGCAAGGACGGCGATGAGTGGCACCTCGATCGTCTCGTTGAGCGTGCTCAGGCCCTGTGCATCCATCGCCCCGCGAAGCGGATTGATCAACCGGTCAATGGCCAACGCGTTTCTGCCCGCGTTGACCGAGACGTCGACGGTGTTCTCACCAAAATCCAACTGACCGCTCGCTGCCGGGCCGGCGTCGGGCAATTCGAACTCGGTATATCGCTCGATCAGGTTGCTCAGTTCATAACTCGTGTCGGCGGGATCGAGCAGATAACCAGCGATAGCGGTGTCGAGCGTGAGCGTCGGGGCAACCTGGTGAGCCGACTGCCAGGATCGCAGCATCGGCTTCGCATCGTGTAACGCCACCCCGTTGGCACCGCCAAGCGCGGTGAGCGCTTCCATCACCGAGCTGTCGGAGAGATGGGCTGCCGGGACCCACACAGCCTCGGCACCCGCCGGATCCGACAGGACCGCGATACCCGCCTGCGGTTCGGCGGGGTCGACACCGATCGCAACGGTGCGCTCACTACCGATTGCCGCCAACGCTGCAGCAGAAGCCGACGGCGAGTCCGGTGAGGACACCTCTACCTCGAGAACCTCGCGGCTCGAGGGCGCTGCACCGTCGACGCCACCAATCGCCTCAGCGAGTCGTTCGTGTAATGTCCGGAACTCGAGAAAGTCGAACAGCCGCTTGATCTCGTCGTGATCGGGTTCTCCGGGGTGCAGCTGGTCGAACGGCGTGTCGATCGGTGCGTCACGAATGAGGTCCATCAACTCGAGGTTCAACCGGACCTGTGCTTCGTTCTCGGCCAGGTTCTGTTTGAGCTTCGGCGTCTGTTCGTCGAGCGCAGCATAAATACCGTCGATGCCGCCATAGGTGTTGATCAGCTTGGCTGCGGTCTTCTCGCCGACACCAGGCACACCAGGAAGGTTGTCGGACTTGTCGCCACGCATCGCCGCATACTGCACATAGTCGGACGGTTTGACACCCGTCCGCTCGAGAATCCCGGCCTCGTCATAGAGGGCGTAGTCCGAGACCCCTCGTTTGTTGTACAACACCTTGATGTAGGGATCTTCGACGAGCTGATAGCTGTCGCGGTCTCCCGTCACGATGATCACGTCATGTTTTGCATCTCGGGCCTGGGTTGCGAGTGTGGCGAGGATGTCATCAGCCTCGAAGCCCTCGAGTTCGAGCACCGGCATTGCCAGCGCATCGACGACCTCGCGAACGAGCCCCATCTGCTGGCGAAGGATGTCCGGGGCCTTTTCTCGGCCTGCTTTGTAGTCCGGATTGCGTTCGTGACGGAACGTCGGCTTCGGCAGATCGAACGCGATGGCGACGCCACTTGGGTCATGATCTCGAAGCAGATTGATGAGCATCGAGGTGAACCCGAAAACCGCATTGGTGACCTGACCCGAGGCCGTGGCCATGTCGGTGGGAAGGGCAAAGAAGGCCCGGTAGGTCAGTGAATTGCCGTCGATGAGCATGAGTGGCTTGGACACACGCGCGACGTTATAGCGATCGGGACTGTGGCCCGACATCCGCAGGCACCGAAAGGACCCGGTGATGACGTGACCGCAGTCAGGGCGTTAATTCACCCTCGATGACTTTCGTGGCGACCTCTCTCATCGAGGAGCGGGTACCCATCGCGGTTGTTTGCACGAATCGGAATGCGTCGTTCTCCGACAGGTCGAAGTTGTCCATCAGCGTGCCTTTGGCCCGATCGACCAGCTTTCGAACCGCGAGCTTCTCTGTGAGGTCCTCGTTCTCACCGGACAGCTCGAGTACATCGCGGTGACGAGCGAGCGCCATCTCTATGGCCGGGATCAGATCGCTGCGCTGCCACGGCTTGACCAAATAGGCCATCGCCCCAGCTTCTGCGGCGCGTTCGACGAGTTCACGCTGACCGAAAGCCGTGAGAATAAGGACTCCGGCGGAGCGGTTGGCCACGATCTCACGCGCAACTTCGATCCCATCGAGGCCTGGCATGCGGACATCGAGGATTGCCAGGTCGGGCGACAGCTCCTCGACGAGACGAAGCGCCTCATCACCACGACCGGTCTCCGCGACGACGTCGTACCCCTCTTCTTGCAGTGTCTCGACCAGGTCGAGGCGAATGATCGCCTCGTCCTCGGCGACAAGAATTCGCGTTGCCGGTGACGTCATGAGGCGCCCAGCTGATCGAGCAACGCGTCTTGACGGGCTTCGAGAGTTTCGATTCGCTGCTCGAGTTCGCTGTGGTGACGCCGCATGGTTTCAGCATGCCGCGAAGCTTCCTGAAATGACTGTTCGGCAAGTGGAGTCTCCGAAACGAGATTGCGAATTCGGGCTTCGTCGGCTTCGCCAGTCAACTGTTCGAGCTGCTCGGTTGAAACTCGCAGGTCTTCCTTCGCGCGCTTCAACTCATCACCGTTGTCTCGAAGCTTTCGCTCAATAGCGGACCGTCTCACGAGCGCAAGTGTACGGCGATACCTCTCACCCGTTCTCCAAAATTTGTGCACTTCACCACCGCAGAGGTGGTCAAACGCACAAAATATTGCCGTTCGCGACTGATCGCGTCCTCCGCGTTCGGTGCCCGGAGTGGGACTTGAACCCACACGCCCTTTCGGACAAGGGATTTTGAATCCCTCGCGTCTGCCAATTCCGCCATCCGGGCTTGGATAGCGAGTTCGACGATATCGGGTTGGGGCCCTGCTACGACGACTCCCCGGCGAGTCGATTGTTGAGGTCTGGCACGCCGAAGTCCTCGAGCGCGTCCTTCCGGCTCACCAGGATGATGATCGCCACGTGCAAGAGAACGGCTGCGAAGAACATCGGCCTCCCGATGAGCTCGATCATGAAGAACTCGGGCCAAGGCGTCGAAACCTCAACGATGAAGGCCGCCACAGCGTCGAAGGCGCCGATTGCGCTCCAGGCGATCGTTGCCGCCCAGGTGGCCGGACTCGGGGTACGCCAGACGAGAAAGGCGATGACGATCGCGGCAATGCCAATCGCTGCATCTCCGATGAGCGGTATCAGCCAGGCCTCAGGTGGATCTCCGAGACCACCGTCTCCTGCGCGATGGATGTACGGGATGGTCATTGCTCGGCCAATTGTCATGATGATGAACACGAGGGCGATCTTCCGACTCACGATGCAACTCTCCAGTAGTTTGCTTGCAATTTGAAAGTAAAGGCGTTGCTTGTAAATTGCAAGTGATGCTCCCTGCTCCTGAAAATCGACGTTCCGAGTGCCCGATCTCCTCGAGCCTCGACATCCTCGGCGACAAATGGACCCTGCTGGTCCTGCGCGATGCTCTCGACGGCAAACGCCGATTTAGCGAGTTCGAGCGGTCCCCCGAGCGCATCCCCACAAACATTCTCAGCGCCCGCCTACGTCGACTCGTCGATGCGGACCTCCTCGAACGCCTTCCGTCCGGTACGTCATCTCGACACATCTACCAACCAACTCGACGAGCTCGAGACCTGCGACCGGTGCTTCTCGAACTCGCTGCGTGGGGCAACCGACACCTCGCCGACACGTGGATCCCGCCAACCGACTATCTCGCAGAACCCCGCTGATCACCGTCGCGCGAATTGCGTCATGAACAGAACCGCGAACAGGGGCGAACAGGGGGTCAGACCCCTTTCGGTCGAAACCAACCTGACCCCTTTTTCGAAAAAGGGGTCAGGCCCCTTTCACTGTCTGCGGCGCGGCGAACATTGTTCGTGGCACCATCGACGCGGGTTACCGGCGAGTAAGTGGCCATATCCGGCTCGGGTGTCTAGCGTTCTGTCTCAGATCGACCACAACTGGTACATCCGAGGTACATCAATGATCGTGTTCATGTATCCCGGCCAGGGATCGCAAGTTCCTGGCATGGGGTCTCCCTGGAAAGACCATCCCTCCTGGGAACTGGTCGCCGAGGCGAGCGAGGTGGCCGATCGCGATGTCGCGGACCTGTTGCTCAACGCCGATGCCGAAACGCTGAAGCACACCCGCAACAGCCAACTGACCACATTCGTGTTGTCGATGGTCGTGTTCGATGCAATGACACGCGTCGGTGTCGAGGCAGCCGGTCATGCCGGCCACAGCTTGGGCGAATACAGCGCGCTCACGTCGGCGGGTGTCCTCGACTTCGAGGACGCGGTCACGCTGGTGTCCGAACGCGGTGACGCCATGCAGGCAGCCGCCGATGAACGCGTCGGAACCATGGCTGCGATTTTGGGACTCGACGATGACCAGGTCGACATCGCGTGTGCCCGAGTGGCGGGGGATGTCTGGGTGGCGAACTACAACGCCCCCGGACAAGTGGTGATCGCCGGTTCACCCGACGCAGTCGCCGAGGCCGGTGACGTTGCCAAGGAACTCGGAGCGAAGCGGTCGATGGCGCTGCCGGTTGGTGGAGCATTCCACACACCGTTCATGGCGCCCGCGCGAGACAGGCTCCGCAAGGCGATCGATCAGACCGACTTTCGCGATGCCGATACATTCGTCGTCGCCAACGTCGATGGCGCAGTGCACAGCGCCTCACGAGACTGGAACAGCCTGCTGACCGCCCAACTGTGCTCCCCCGTTCGCTGGCGACACACGCTGCACACCCTCGAGACAGACGGTGCGAGGACCTTCATCGAAGTCGGGCCAGGTTCGGTCCTGACCGGCCTCGCGAAACGGACGCTCAAAGACGCCGCTCGCCTCACGATCAACACCCCCGAAGACGTCGACGGCCTCCTCGAATCGATCGGCAACACCTCCACACCCGCACCGATTCACGAAGGTGAACATCTTTTCGCCACCGAACGGTTGGTCGTCTCCCCCGCCGCTGGAGTCTTCACGCCCGAATCAACGATCAAGGCGGGTCAACCGATCGCCCGTGGTGCAGTACTCGGACGTGTGGGCGACGTCGAGGTTCGTTCTGCCTTCGCTGGCGAGGTGCAAGGTTTCCTGGCCCTGCCCGGCGAACGAGTGACCGCACGACAACCCATTGCCTGGCTGCGTCAAGCATGACCGGCAGCCGCATCATCGGGTGGGGTTCGAACCTTCCCGAGAAGATCCTCACGAACGACGATCTCGCAGAGGGCGGGCTCGACACCAGCGACGAGTGGATCTTCGAACGAACCGGCATTCGTCAACGTCACGTCGGCGGCTCCACGAGTCAGATGTCAATCCACGCCGGACAGCAGGCGCTCGATCGAGCCGGTGTTACGGGCGACGACATCGATCTCGTCATCGTCGCGACGTCGACACCTGACCAATTGATGCCAGGCACCTCCGCGACGGTGCACGCCGAGCTCGGGATCAGAGGCGGAGCGTGCGACATGCAGGCCGTGTGCTCGGGATTCACCTATGCGCTCATGGCCGCCAGTGGGCTCATCCGTTCAGGCCTCGAGCGAATCCTCGTCATCGGCGCAGACACGTTGAGCGACTACGTCGACTGGGAAGACCGCAGCTCGGCGATCCTGTTTGGCGATGGCGCTGGGGCGGTCGTGCTCGAACGAAGCGAGACCGAAACGTTGCTGGGCTTCGATCTCGGCGCGGATGGCCATCATCGCCACATCGGCTACACCGATCATCACGGCAAGATCACGATGGACGGCAAGGAAGTGTTCCGCACCGCAGTCAGAGCGGTGACCCAGTCGGCCAAGAACGCCATGGCAAATGCTGGCGTGACCGCAGATGACATCGATTGGTTCGTGCCACACCAGGCAAATGTGCGGATCATCGAAGCGATCGCGAACCGCCTCGACATCCCGATGGACAAGGCGATTGTCACCATTCAGGACACGGCGAACAATTCTGCTGCAACGATTCCAATCGCGTTGGACACCGCCGTGGTCGACGAGCGGATTCAGCCGGGCGATCTCTTACTGCTCGGAGGTTTCGGCTTCGGAATGACCTGGGCGTCCGCAATCGTGCGATGGGATCCCAATGCCTGACTCCAATGCCCCGATACAACGGGTTGCGCTGGTCACCGGAGCCAACCGAGGAATCGGTCTCGCGACCGCCCGAGCACTTCGTGACAACGGCTACGCCGTGGCGGCGACCTACCGCTCGACACCGATCGACGAACACGGCATCCTCGCCGTGTACTGCGACGTCAACGATTCGGCGTCGGTCGACTCGGCCTTCACCGAGGTAGAGGCTGCACTCGGACCGGTAACGGTGCTCGTCTCGAACGCCGGAATCACCAAGGACGGTCTGGTTCTGCGAATGGGCGAAGACGATTTCACCTCGGTGGTCGACGCAAATCTGACCGGTGGATTCCGAGTCGCCAAACGCGCAGTGAAAGGCATGATGAAAGCCCGATGGGGTCGAATCGTGTTCATCTCGTCGATCGTCGGTATCGGTGGACAGGCTGGCCAGGCCAACTACGCCGCATCGAAGGCCGGGCTACACGGCTTGGCCCGATCCTTCGCCAAAGAGTTTGCCTCTCGCAACATCACGGTGAACGTCGTGGCTCCCGGGCCCATCGCCACCGACATGACTGCAGCACTGACCGAAGACCAGCTACAGGCGATGACCGATGCCGTTCCGCTCGGACGGATCGGCGAAGCAGAAGAGATCGCAGCCACCGTCTCGTTCTTCGCATCCGAGGCCGCTGGTTACATCACCGGCGCCGTGCTGCCCGTGGACGGCGGCATGGCCATGGGGCTGTAACAACCGCCCCGGCTTCAACAACCGCACGCCGCTTCGCCGATGCGACTCCCGAACGGTTCGCCCGCTCGTCCGTCCCTCCGGAGCCAACCCAAGTATCGTTATTGCCCATATCGCCCTAAGATCTGAGCACCTGCAATTCAGGAGAGAATGTAATGAGTGATGACAATTTTGCCCGATTCGTGAAGGTCGCCGTTGACGTATTGGCTGTCGAGGCCGACAAGGTCACCATGGAGGCGTCGTTCGCCGATGATCTCGATGCTGACAGCCTCGATCTCGTCGAGCTCGTGATGGGTCTTGAAGAAGAGTTTGATGTGAGCGTCGATGAAGACGAGCTCGAGGGAGTCGAGACCGTCAAGGGCGCGTACGAACTCATCACCAACAAGCTGTAATGAAGTTTCGTCGAGTCGCTGTCACCGGTATTGGTGTCGTTGCCCATTGTGGCATCGGCAAAGATGCCTTCTGGAAGGGCCTTCAGGGACCGGTTGAAGACGTCGAGCGCCGTGTCCACGACTTCGACCCAACGCCGTACTTCGCGAACCCCAAAGAGGTTCGTCGAACCGACCGGTTCGCCCAGTTCGCGTTCGCCGCAGCCCACGAGGCGCTCGAACAAGCTGGCGAAATCGACGCCGCCCCGACGCGGCGGGGTGTGTTCGTCGGCACCGGAATCGGCGGTCTCAACACGCTGGAAGAACAGATCATCACTCGGTACGAAAAGGGTGAGCGCAGGGTCTCGCCGTTCCTCGTCCCGATGATGATGGCCAACGCCGCCGCTGGTGGATTGTCGATGAAGTACGGCTGGCAGGGGCCGGCCGAGAACACCGTGACCGCCTGCGCTGCGGGAACACACTCGATCGGAAACGGCGCCCGCTGGATCGCTTCGGATAGGTGCGACGCCGTCCTCGCTGGCGGATCGGAAGCTGCGTTCACCGTCACCGCACTCGCTGGCTTTCGCAACATGACTGCACTTTCTCCGAACAATCGATCGATGCCCTTCGACCGCGACCGCAACGGTTTTGTGATGGCGGAGGGCGCCGCAATTCTGGTCCTCGAGGAGTGGGAACGGGCCGAAGCTCGCGGAGCCACAATTCTTGGCGAGGTCATGGGTGCGGCGAGCACCGCAGACGCCCACCACATCACCGCGCCTTCACCCGGCGGTGTCGGTGCGGTCAACTGCATGGAACTTTGTTTGCAAGACGCAGATCTGAACGCCGAAGACATCGTGCACATCAACGCACACGGCACATCGACGCCTCTGAACGATGCGGCCGAGGCCGAGGCAATCAACAAGGTGTTCGGCGGGCCCAACAAACCGATCGTCACCTCGACGAAGGGTGTGACTGGCCATGCGCTCGGCGCAGCCGGAGCGATCGAGGCGGCCGCCATCCTCTTGTCGATGGAACACAAGCTGATTCCACCGACGGTTGGCCACGAACACGACGATCCGACGATGCCCGACATCGACCTCGTCGTCGGTGACGCTCGACCGTGGACCCCAGGTCCGTCGATGTCGAACTCGTTTGGCTTCGGTGGACACAATGGCACGCTGATCCTGGGGCCTCCGGCCCACTGATCGGATCAGAAGGCACGCTGACCCTGGGGCCTCCGGCCCACTGATCTCGGCCGTTACTCCTCGGCCGCCGCCTGAAGCACATCATCTGGCATGTCGAAGTTGGCAAAAACATCTTGGACGTCGTCGTTGTCGTCGAGGATGTCGATCAACCGCAGAACTGCCTTCGCGTCGGACGTGTCAGTTATCTCCACCGTGGACGTCGGCAACATCGTGAGATCAGCATCTTGGAACTCGATCGAGTGCTCTTCGAGAGCGTCGCGCAATCCGTTGAGATCGGTTGGTTCGCACGTCAGGCGCCATGTATCGCCCTCGTCGACCAGGTCTTCGCCGCCGTGCTCGAGTGCGACCATCATCAACTCGTCCTCATCGAGCGACCGGTCGAGGGTGATGATTCCTTTGCGTTCGAACTGCCAAGCCACCGCACCTGGCTCGGCCATCGAACCACCGTTCTTCGAGAACAACGAACGCATGTCGGAGCCGGTGCGGTTCCGGTTGTCCGTGAGTACCTCGACGTAAAGGGCAACGCCAGCAGGCGCGTACCCCTCGTACGTGATGGCCTCGTAGTTGACGCCGTCGAGCTCGCCCGTCCCCCGTTTGATCGCTCGCTCGATTGTGTCGAGAGGGACCGAAGAGTCGCGAGCCTTCTGATACATCGTCCGGAGCGTGGCGTTCGCATCCATGTCGCCGCCACCTTGCCGGGCAGCAACTTCGACTTGTTTGATCAGTTTGGCAAAAAGTTTCGCTCGTTTCTGATCTGCAGCGCCCTTCTTGTGTTTGATCGTTGCCCATTTGGAATGACCTGACATCAGGCAGCCTCCTCGTTACGACTCTCAGTATGCGACGGAATCGAGGAACAGTCGATGGATCCTCGATCCGGTGGCGAGCTCTGGATGAAATGATGCGCCCAAGGCGTTGCCTTCACGGACGAGCACGGGCTCGTCACGAACGGTCGCAAGCACTTCGACAGATTCGCCGGTGCGGGTGATTCTCGGAGCTCGGATGAACACTGCGTGGACGTCCTCATCGGTTACCGTGGTCTCGAGGTCCGTCTCGAAACTGTCGAGCTGGCGCCCATACCCGTTTCGCTGCACGCCGACGTCGAGGCGCCCGAACGACCGCTGATCGGGCCGTCCGTCCTCAATTTCGGTCGCCAACAGAATCAGCCCTGCGCAGGTCCCGAACACCGCCATGCCATCGGCGAGCCGCTTCGCGAGTGGGTCGAAGAGACCCGACGACTCGAGGAGCATCGACATCGTGGTCGATTCGCCTCCTGGCATGATGAGAGCCTCGACCGACTCCAAGTCTCCCGCGGTCCGCACTTCGGTCGAATCGGCCCCGAGCTCGGCCAACTTCTGGCGGTGCGCACGGAATGCGCCCTGAAGAGCCAGGACGCCGATCGCTACCAACCCCGGTCTTCGTACTTCACTTCGAGCTCGTCCATGCCAATGCCGGTCATCGGAGCGCCGAGACCACGAGAAACCTTCGCAAGAACATCAGCGTCTCGGAAGTTCGTCGTGGCCTCGACAATGGCTCGTGCGCGAGGTGCAGGGTCCGCACTCTTGAAGATCCCCGAGCCGACAAAGATTGCCGACGCACCGAGCTGCATCGCGAGCGCGGCATCTGCTGGCGTGGCGAGTCCACCTGCGCAGAACAGGGGTACTGGGAGTTCACCGGTCTCGGCAACCTCCTGGACGAGCGGCAACGGTGCCTGCAACTTCTTGGCCCAATCGAACAACTCGGCGTTGTCTGCTTGGCCGATCTTGCGAATGTCGCCGAGGATCGAACGGAGGTGACGGACGGCCTGGACGACATCGCCGGTCCCGGCCTCGCCCTTCGAACGGATCATGCAGGCGCCTTCTGAGATCCGTCGCAGCGCCTCGCCGAGGTTGGTCGCTCCACACACGAATGGGACATCGAACGCCCACTTGTCGATGTGGTGGGCCTCGTCGGCGGGGGTCAACACCTCGGACTCATCGACGTAGTCGACGCCAAGGGCCTGCAGGATCTGGGCTTCGACGAAATGCCCGATTCGAACCTTGGCCATGACCGGGATGGTGCACACGTCCTGAATCCCCTCGATCATCTCGGGATCGCTCATACGAGCCACGCCGCCATCGACACGGATGTCTGCCGGCACGCGCTCGAGCGCCATGACGGCGACGGCTCCGGCATCCTCGGCGATCTTGGCCTGTTCGGCATTGACGACGTCCATGATGACGCCGCCCTTCAGCATTTCAGCGAGGCCCCGATTGACGAGTTGGGTGCCTGTGGACTTTGATGTCGACTGGTCGTTCATGGCGGTCACTCTACCGACGGTTTGCCGCGAGAAACTAACGCAATTCGTCGGCTTGTTTCAGACTCAACTCCGTGGAAGTTCCCGCCGGAGTCAGGCTCACCCAGGTCTGGCCCGGGGCCAACCCAATGACGTCACCATCGGGGGTCGTGAAGGTGTATGGATCACGAGGGAAATCGCGTGTCCAGGTACCTTCGACGCGAAAGCCGCCCGAGTAGATGACCACGGGGCCCGACCCGATCGTGATCGCATCGACCGAGACTCTGTCGATCTGACTCGGGACATATGTGGTGGTGAGGACGACCACATTTTGTGGGGTGATCTGGACACCATCGCGGGTGACGTGTGGTTCGGTTCCCTGGAAACGCAGGTATCCTCCGTCGGGCGCAGACCAGACGTACGAGGCAGGGCTGCTCGCCTCGACGCGGACGCCAGCCGATGCCGAGCCCAAGGCGATCACGTTGTCGCTGTAGTCGAAGATCGGCAGTGGGGGCTCGCCGTCCTCGGCCTTGCTCAAGAGCGCAGCAACATCGACCACGAGATTGTTCGGAGCGCTGAAGTCACTGATTCGACGGAATTGTGGATCGGCGAAATCGGCGCTCGCCCGGACGAGGAGACCATCATTTTCGGCGCGTCGCAGCTGTCCGTGCACGCCGTCGTTCGCACCGGAGAATGCGAAAACCGGCCGATTCAGATTCGAGACGATCTGCACGTCCGACGTCCGTCCCGATCGGACCGACCCGACTTCTTCGGGAAGGACCGAATGGAACACCGAGGCAAAACGGGTCGACTTCTGTTCGATGCGCTCCTCGAAGACGATGTCAGCTTCGTCGAGCCCTTGGAGAGCGGCCCGTGCGGTCGTGTCGTTGTTCGAGATCTTCACGACTACGGCAGCGTGATCGGGAGGATTCAGTTCGTCGAGTGGTTCGCCGGTGAGCGGATACACCGGCCCGATGTCGGGTGCTTCAGTTGTCGTCGTGGACGTGGTGGTCGTCGGCGCTTCTGTTGTAGAGGTCGTCGACGACGTCGACGATGTTGTCTCCGCCGTTTCCTCGTCGTCGCCGCCACATGCTGCAGCGAGCATCACGAGCGCGACGAGAACGGCTGTCATTCGAAGTATATTTTTCACTACAGCTCCCAGAGGACTTCGATGCGATGCTCGAGTGGCACGCGTTGTGAACTCGGCGGAACCAACCACGCGGAGCCGAGAGCTTCGGCCCCTTCGACGTCGGTTGGTTTCTCGTCGATTTTTTGGAGCGCTGAACGAAGTCCAGGCGGGTATCGCGTCATGCCGACGCCAGAAATGTCGAAGGCGAGCACACCGGCGTCACCGGAGCCCCACTTACGAGCCATGGCGCGCTGGGGGCCGGTGATCAACGGCTCGGCCGATGCTGCGAGAGACTCGTACATCACGGCACCCGTGGAGATCTTGGACAAACCGTGCGCGATCACGCCTTCCATCTCCATCACATCGAGTGCGTCGAGAAGCCCGGTCGTGACGACCAGGGTGTGTCGGCGAGCTGACACGGTCGCCAGATTGCAGTCCGGCGTGTCGATCACCTGAATGTCGGGTTGCGCAATACCCGACGACAGGCAAAGGTTTTCGGCTGCGTTGAGAACCCGCTGGCCTTCGGTCTGTCCGAGCGGTCGAGCTCCGAGCGACCGCAAGATGACGTCATCGGAGCGCCACCAGAACCACGCCACGACGCCAGCGGCGGCGGGCACGGAGAGTATGGCGATCGGCCACCAGATGATGGCGCCGAGCAGAATGAAAACTAGGAAGACCGCGACAGCGGGCACAGCAAATATCGCAAAGAGACGCGTGGGCATGCTCACCTCGAGGGTTGGGGCGTCCTCATGATAGAGGTGCAGCGCGTCCGTGAGACTGCACCACGCCATCGATTGCGCGTTTGTACGCGTCGAGATAAAGATCGGCCAAGCGACGCATGGAGAATTGTGCGACTCGATCCGTTCCGCTCGCTATCAGTTCGTCTCTTCGGGCACGATCAGCAAGCGTGCGCGACAGAGCCAAGGCGAGGCGTTGAGGGTCACCCGGTGCAACAAGTTCGGCGTCGAGGCCGTGCCGTGCGACTGTGGCATAGCCGGGCAGGTCCGACGCGACCACAGCGGTTTCTGCGGCCATTGCCTCGAGCAAGACAATGCCAAACGACTCGCCGTGCAACGATGGTGCACAAAAGACATCGGCACCGAGCATGCGTCGAATTTTTTCGTCCTCGTCGAGTTCGCCCAGCCAGCTGATGCGAGAGTCACCAGCAAATCGAGACTGGAGTGCTGGGGTTTCGGGGCCAACTCCGGCAATCCACAAGTCGACCTCTGCATTCATCGAGTCGAATGCTTCGAGCAGCACCGCCAAACCCTTGCGTTCCTCGTGTCGCGCAACAAAAAGAACCGTTGGGCCATCGGTGGGGTGCGGCTGCATCTCCTGAAATCGACTCACCTCGACGGCGTTGAAGGCCCGTTCGTACACTCCCCCGAGTGATGCCTTGGCGAGCGCCTCGGCATCGTCGGAGACCGCAAAGGAGATGTCGAGCCGGGTGGCCGCCCTCCTCGTGAGCGGCTTGAAGATGTCGTACGCGAAACTCGATCCAGCACTATGGAACGTTGCAACCAGCGGAGCCGACTTCACGAGCATCGCTGTCATCGTGGGACCAGGGGCAAATGGTTCGTGGAGATGGACCACGTCGAAGTTCTCGTCCCGCAGGGCTCGAATGGTCCTCAGCTGAGCCGCTGGGTCGGGAGCGATCGGGGCCACAGAACCATTGGCGCCGAGCGGAACACAATTTCCAAGCGGGGTGACGAACGGTTCTGGCGGAGGGCCGTCGCATGGTGCGAGAACTCGAACGGATTCACCGCGATTTCGAAGTGCCCTCGCCAACCCGAGAACCTGCCCTTGCACACCGCCAGGCACGCTCAGGCTGTACGGGCAGATCATGCCGATCCTCACGACGTCCGCACGGTCATCGACGCACACCTCATTGGAGTCCGTCGAACGCTTCGGGCAACGGCCGCCCGAGGGCCTGATAGTCGCTCGGAAAGCTTGGTTGAAGCACGTGCCACTGTTCGGGTGCAGCGCGGATCAATGACTCGAGCTCGTTCGCTAGTGCTTGGGTAACACGTTGTACATCCTCACGAAACTTCCCTTGTCGTTCGGCGGGCACCGGCGGACGACAATCGGCGAAGTGGCGATCGCCCTTGAAGTACACGGCAACGGGAATCAGCGGAGCCCCGGTTCGCAACGAGATCGTGGCCGGTCCTGCGGGGAGCAGCGTCCGTTCGCCGAAAAAATCGACCGGCACTGACGAAGCTCCCGCCACGACGCGGTCGGACAACAGACAGACGGCATGACCATTCTGGACGGCGTCGAGAATCGCCGGACCCGCTTCGGCTCCGACCGGAACGACATTCATGCCGAGCGATTCGCGAAAGGATCGGAACCATTCGAACAGTTCGGGGGGCTCCAATGGTTCGACGATCGCCGTGACTTTGATGTTGTGGACGCGGGCCAGCCAGAACGCCGCCCACTCCCAGCCCCCGAGGTGCGGCAGAACCAGCAAAGGCCCCACCCCTCGTTCGACCGATGCCAAGATGTTCTCGAAACCCGTGTAGTCAAAGCCATCGTCGACAGTGGTCGCGTCGAGGTCAGGCAGTCGGAAGCTGTCGAGGTAGTACCGTCCATACACAGCGAAACTCGCCGCGACTGCCCGGTCGAGGGCTGCATCATCGATGTAGCCGTCGCTCGCCCGCCTGATATTTCGTTCGACGATGACGCGACGGTCGCCGGCAAAGAGCGACGCCAGCCGTCCTCCAATTTGAAGTGCACCTCTGCTCAATGGCCGTGGAACATGTCGAGCGCCGAAGGCCGCGACGTTGTGCAGACCCGTGGCGTCAGGGCGAAGTCTCACGTCAGCCTGACATCGGCGCGAAACACCGGCGAGACATCAGCGTCAGTGCCTGTCTTGATTACGGCGCCAACGTGCCGTGGACGCAGACGAGGTGTTGCGGCGCGCCTCTCGGGCACGGCGTCGTGCGACAGGAGCCGCTGGCGTGGGGGTTGGTCGACCAACGCTGGCCTGTTTCCAAACCTTGAGGAACCGCTGGACAGCGGTGATCGCGGTCAGCGCAAACATGATCCACAACACTGCGAGCAGGAACGTCACATTGAACGACCCCAGAAACAGCCCGACGCCCAAGGCGATGAATCGTTCGGCACGCTCCATGAGCCCGCCTTTGGCGTCAAAGCCCAATGACTCTGCCTTCGCTCGCTGGTACGAGATCATGATTGCCAGGCCCATCACCGCGACGGGAAGCATGTGGATCTGGCCCTCACGCGTGTCGGACAAGTACCAGGCGACTCCGCTGAACAACATGATGTCGGTCAACCGGTCCGAGACGGAGTCGAAATAGGCGCCACGAGTCGACGAAGTTCCCGCCGCCTTCGCGATTGCTCCATCGAGCAGATCGGGAAGGCCGGTCAACACCATCAGGACCATGCCGAGGATGAGATTTCCGCTTCCGATCACGATCGCGGCCGCTGCCGACATGGCAATTCCGGCGATCGTCATCATGTCAGCGGTTATGCCCATCGTGACGAGTGCTGCGCCTACTGGCTGGACTCCTCGATCGACCTGATCCCGCATGTTTCCATCGAACATGTCGTTGCTCCTCTATTCGGTTTCAAGGGTAGCCGCGGTCACCGGTTCACCTCGAAAGCAACGAGCATGCCGCGAATGCACGACTACGATCGAGGTATGGGAGACCGTTACGACAGCCTGCAACCACCGAGCCTGATCGCGAGTGTGGCCTCGATGCCACGGCGCTGGAAGGAGGCCATGCATGTGCCGCCTCCAAACAACATCGACGACCTGTTCACCGTCGCGGGACCAGACGGAACAAGCGCAGCCGAACACCTCGGTGCCACGATCTCACAGCTCACGATTCTGATTGATGCGATTCGCACGACGAGCTACAACGTGCCCGAATCCCTCGGTACCGAAGTCGCCGCAGCGGTGCACAATGCTGGCAGCGGCCCATGGCCCGAATCGGCCCAGGCTGGTGTGACGAAGCTGACGGCGGTGATGGAACAGATGCTCCGGCAACTCCAGCAGCTCACGCCGAGTGACTGGAACAAGTCCGCTGATTCGGGAACCGAGACGTTGACCGTGCTGGCGCTCGCCCAGGGCGCGAGCCGCGTCGCTGCAGAGGGTCTCGCCGCCGTCGATCGAATCATCAGCGCCCTCGCCGACTGAACCGAACGTGCGTGCTCAGACCTCGGTTGTCTCCGTGGAGTCGGACAGGATCGGCTCGAGTGCGGCCCAGTCCTCGGGATTGTCTTCGACGAGCGAGGTGACGATCTCCCCATCGACCCCGTCGACCATGACGAATCCGCGGCTCTTCGGCGGCGATTCGTTCGAGTAGAGCAGGATACGCCACGTAGGGCGGCTCCTGAGCCCTCTCCACGCCATCTGCGCGGACGCGTGCCCTACGGGAAAACCGACGGCTTTGGTGGCTTCGACGAGCGCGTCCTGCTCATCGACAGCAAGATTCCATCCCGCTTGGAGGTGGTACAGGCCGACCACGATCAGAAGCACCGCCGCGAGCGCAAGGCCACCGTTGATCAATGGTGACGTCTCGGGGTCGCCAAGAAACCAGAGCGCAAGAATGCCGCCACCGATGACCAAATACAGGATTCCGGGAATTCGGCGCTTGCTGTTGTTAGGGAACAGGTAGGGACCCACGAAGTCGACTGCGTTGAGATCATCGGGAAGTTCGTCGACGTACTCGTCGCCGCCAACCTCGGCAGCCTCGGGTTCCACTGCATCTTCTCGATCGTCGCTCACGGACGGCATGCTACGGCCTGACCGGCCCTCGCCCACATCGAACCCGGCGACATCGAATTCGCCGACGGCATGGCTCAGCGTTCAGGCCAGGCGCGTCGAAGGCGTTCCCAGGTGTCGCTGAGCGACTCGGGGAGCACACGCGCTTCGGCCACGCTGGTCAAGAAGTTGGTGTCGCCCGACCACCGTGGCAGAACATGCACGTGGAGGTGGTCCGGCACTCCCGCTCCGGAGGCCTTTCCAAGGTTCATGCCCATGTTCACACCATCTGGTTTGAATTCCTTCTTGACGGCGACGATTGCCATCCGAACACCTTCGAACAGCTCGGCGTACGTCTCTTCGTCGAGGTCCTCGAGGTTCGCAACACCCTTTTTCGGAAGCACCATGAGATGACCAGACGTGTACGGATACGCGTTGAGCAACGCGAAACATCGGTCGCCTCGCCACACGATGTAGGTGACCGAGTCATCGAGCCCGGACTGCTCGATTCCCTCGAACAACGTCAGACCGTCGACGTGGCCCTTCGCCCGCTCGTCGTCGTCAGCGAGGATGTAGGGGATTCGCCAGCCCGCCCACAGGCGAGGCATTGCGGCTCTCTCTTCCGCTTCGCTCGGAACGTTCAGGCCACGCAGGCCCACCTCGCGACGCTCGGCGTCTCCCGCTTCGCTCGGAACGTTCAGGCCACGCAGGCCCACCTCGCGACGCTCGGCGTCTCCCGCTTCGCTCACTGCTTCGACTCGACCTCGGCGGTCAGCCGTTCGATGAACAGGTCGACACCGACGTCGCGGTCGACGTCCTGCACACCACGTTTGTTGACCCCAACCGTCGAATGGGCGACGTCGTCGTCACCCACGACCAAGACGTACGGCGTTTTTTCGACCTTGCCACGACGCACTCGTTTGCCCAGGGGATCGGTCGCTGGATCGATCTCGACACGGAAACCGGCAGCCTTGAATTTCGCGACGAGGTCGTAGGCATAACCTTCGTGTGCCTCAGCGACCGGCAAGATCTTGATCTGAACCGGAGCCAACCACGCAGGGAAGTTGCCCGCGTAGTGCTCGAGCAAGACGCCGAAGAAACGTTCGATCGAGCCCATGAGCGCCCGATGGATCATGACCGGTCGTTTGCGTTCTCCATCGGCGGCGACGTATTCGAGATCGAATCGATCGGGCAGGTTGAAATCGAGCTGGATCGTCGAGAGCTGCCAGTCGCGACCGATGGCATCTCGCACATCGACATCGATCTTTGGACCATAGAAGGCGCCGCCACCTTCATCGACGATGTAGTCGAGACCGTGCGCATCGAGGGCGGCACGCAACCCATCGGTCGCCGATTCCCAGATCTCGTCGTCACCGACCGACTTCTCGGCCGGTTTCGTCGACAGTTTCGCTTGGAACTCGGTGAATCCGAAGTCTCGGAACACGCCAAGCACAAAATCGAGCAGATCGGCGAGCTCGTCGGCAACCTGCTCGCGTGTGACGAAGATGTGGCTGTCGTCCTGGGTGAATCCCCTGCTGCGCATCAACCCGTGGACGGCGCCCGACAGTTCGTACCGATAGACGGTACCCAGTTCGAAGATCTTTTTCGGGAGCTCGCGGTACGACCGCTGATCGCTCTTGTAGATCAGCACGTGAAAGGGGCAGTTCATCGGTTTGGGGTAATACGTAGCCCCGTCCATCTCCATGGGCGGATACATACCATCGGCATAGAAGTCGAGGTGGCCGCTCGTCTCCCACAACACGGACTTTGCGATGTGCGGACTGAACGCGAAGTCGTAGCCGCCCTCTTCGTGACGACTCCGGCTGTAGTCCTCCATCAACTTTCGGATGATGGCGCCCTTCGGGTGCCAGACCGCCAAGCCCGGTCCGAGCTCACTTGGCCAACTGACGAGATCCATCTCTTGTGCGAGACGACGATGATCACGTTTTTCGGCCTCTTCCAACCGCACAAGGTGCGCCTTGAGATCCTTCTTCGACGCCCATGCCGTGCCGTAGATGCGCTGCAGCTGTGGCCGCTTCTCGTCTCCGCGCCAATAGGCACCGGCGACCTTTTGCAGCTTGAAGTGCTCGAGACGGCTCGTGCTGGGAACGTGCGGGCCGGTGCACATGTCGAGGAACGTGTCGGAGTTTCGGTAATAACTGACGACGTCGCCACTGACCTCACCAACATCTTCGGTGTCCGCTGCACCACTGGTCACGTTCTGGATAATCTCGAGTTTGTACGGCTCGTCCTTGAACAGATCGAGTGCTTCGTCGACCGAAATTTCGTGCCGTTCGAACGGCTGGTCGGCTTTGACCAACTCCTTCATACGCGCCTCGATCGCCCCGAGGTCGTCGTCGGACAAGGTCTTTCCATCTGGCAGATCGAAGTCGTAGTAGAAGCCGTGTTCGATGGGTGGACCGATCGCAAACCGGGCACCTGGGTGCAGGTCGAGTATTGCTTGTGCCATCAGATGCGCTGTCGAGTGACGGATCGTGTGCAGTCCAGCAGCGTCGGACCCGGTGACGATGGCGACCTGAGCGCCATCGTGAAGCGGTCTGTCGAGGTCGACTTCCACACCATCGACGACGGCGATCAATGCGGCCTTCGCGAGGCCGGGCCCGATCTCCGCGGCGAGATCGGCAGCGGTCGAACCGGGCGACAGCTCTCGAGCCGATCCGTCTGGCAATGTGATGGTTACAGCGCTCATACGTCAAGAAACACTACCGTCTTGCCGAGACAGCCATTGGTGTTCGTTCGGCGACGTCAAGTAGCCTCACCGGCGCGCGGTCCACGAAGGGAAATCATTTCATGAAGTTCAGCGCTCGATCGTTTGCGACCGTCTCGACGGTCGCAATCATCTCCAGCCTGGTGGCGGTTGCGCCTGCCGGGGCTCAAACACTGTGCGGAGGACTCACTCCCACCATCGAAAGCAACGACGCGGTGATCCAGGGGACCACCGGCGACGATGTGATCGTTGGAGGTCCCGGCGCGAATCGCATCGAAGCCTTCAGCGGAAACGACACGATCTGTGCCTTGGCCGGCGACGACGAGATCATCGCCGGTGACGGTGACGACTTCATTCGAGCCGGTGGCGGTGCAGATGTCGTGTTCGGTGGAAACGGCGACGATCGCATGTTCGGTGGTTGGGGTGGCGACACCATGTACGGCGGCCCGGGCATCGACCGTATCTGGGGCGAACAAAATCAGGACACGCTCAACGGTGGTGCGGGCAACGACCTCATGCGTGGTGGGTATGCCATCGACGTGATGAACGGCGGCGCGGGCGATGACCTCATCGCTGGTGGTTTCGGAAGGGACGACCTGTTCGGAGGATCGGGCGCAGATCGGATCTTTGGTCAGGCATACGCCGATGCGATCGATGGTGGCACGGGAAATGACACGATCTTCGGTGGAGGCGGGCCAGACGATGTGGTCGGTGGTCTCGGAAACGATCGGATCATCGGCGGGGAGGGCGACGACTTCCTACTCGGCGATGATGGAAAACAGTACGACGAAGGTGGCACCGTCATCTTCCATCCGGGGGGCGCCGACACGATCACCGGCGGCCCGGGCAACGACTACATCGGCGGTGAGGGCGGAAATGACCGTCTCAGCGGGCAGCAAGGTCTCGACGTCGTCGACGGATTCCAGGGCAACGACGTGGTCGAGGGCAACACGTCGAACGATCTGTTGAGCGGCGGTGCTGGAGCTGACCAGGTCATCGGAGGCAACGGAGCCGATCGGTGCTGGCCCGAGTTCGTCGTGATCAGCGCTGGAACCACACCGGTCATCAACGCCGCCGACCGCACGTCGGGTTGCGAGCAGATCAACACCGTTCTGAACTAGCCGAGGTCATGGCGTCGACGGCTTCACCGCTGCGTCGTTGCGCCTTCTCCTCATAGGCCGCGAGATCTGACAGGCGCATGAGCGTTGTCAGGTCGCGCGGTCCATCGGCGACAACAAGTCCGTAGCTGAAGCTCGGACGAACGAGCGAGCCATCGTCTGCGCTCACCAAACGCTCGCGTAGGCGGTCGAGTTCTGCTCGAACGCGATCGGTGTCGATCGTCGCCGAGTCGTGGAACGAAACGAAGAATTCGTCTCCGCCGAGCCGCACCGCAGTCGACTCTGCCGCCAGGTCACCCTCAGCAAGTGTGGCAAGTCCTTCGGCGGTCACGACGAGCAAATGATCGCCAAATCCATGCCCATACGAATCGTTGATGAGCTTGAAATTGTCCATGTCGAGCGTCACGATCACGTGGTGCTCAAAATCAGGCGAGTCCAGATATCGGGCTGTTGTGATCTCGAGCATCTTGCGGTTTCCCAGACCGGTGAGCGGATCGGTTCTCGCCGCGCGTGCGAGTTGGCGTGCTGACTCGACGAGCAGAAGCACCGAGCGGATTGCGGCAATCGCGGCGCTCAGCAGAGCGACGGCTGCCACGATCATAAGCACACCGGCGCGCCAACGCTGCGAGCGTGCCTCGTCGGTCCGGTCTTGCACGAAGGTGCGCAAGGGCGCGTCGACGATCGTCTGGAGTTCGTTGGCGACTGCAGCTTCTGCGGCAACCACCTCGTGCAGCGGCAACGGCGGTTCACGGGTCGGATCGGACGAGAGGGAACGGATCCAACGGTCTTCCGTGACGAGTAGCGATGTGGCCAAGACCCTGTTCACCGAGTCGAGAACCCCGGGAAAGTACAACGCCACAGCTCGGTTTTCCATGTACCCATCGTCGAGTGGGCGCTCGTCGTCGGGGCCGAGCCATCCGCCCTCCTCACGGACCGACTCGAACGATTGTGCCAAATAGCCGTTCACCTCTGCAGTCGAGGGAGCGGTCTCCTCGAGCGACGGGAAACGTGCAATGACCGATTCGTACAGGATGAATGTGGCGACTTGATCGAGCCAGATCGTTTCTGCGATCGCGTCGAATTCGGTCGGTGATTGTTCTGCGGGCATACGGCCATCGAACTGCACACGCGCCGCAGCCTCGAACAAGTAGTCGGGGTCCGCCGGGGTGGGCGGCTCGAGGAGATCGTCGAGAATTCCGCGGACGTGCGCCGCTTCTTGGGCTGCTGGACCCGTCAGATCGGACGCGCCCGGCAGCTGCGTCATCGCCGCAGCTGTCGCGGCCGAACGACGCGCTCGCGCATCCTCCATGTCCGCGGTCGTCGTGACGTCGAACGGCCGAAGGATGGCCACATTGAGCTCCTCGAGAAGCGGGCGAACCACCGAGACCCGAGTTTGAAGAACCACGCCTCTGTCCGCCGCTGACTCGGCAACGTCAGCCGATTGTGCCGCAGACCGGTGCGCAACGAAGGCAACGCCGCACAGAGCCGCAAAGAGCGCCGTTGCGAGAAACCACAACACTGGCGATCGTGCTCGACCCGACGCGACGAGGGGCGTCATCGGGTCCGTGACGACGGGCATGGAGTCGACGGTCGAGACCAGACCCACGTCGCCGACAGCCTCGCCGCCAGCTGCGAGAGCCCCGGGAAACGTGGATTGTGGACGAAGTTCCAGGTCGACCTGGGTCCCCCCTCCCCTCGACGACGAAATGGTCAATACCGCTCCGACCGCCGCAGCGCGTTCACTCATGATCGGAATGCCCAGATGCCCGGCGGAAGGGGCATCGGTCTCAAAACCATCGCCGTCGTCGTGGACGCGAACAGCGACGGGCTCCGACGTCAAGCTGACGGTGACCGCCGACGCGTTCGCATGTCGAAGAACATTGTTGAGCGCCTCCTGCACGATTCGGTACGCGGCGATCGAAGTCGCGTCGTCAACATGGACCTCTTCGAGGTCGGCGACCACCTGAACTCGAGAGCGGGCAGCGAAGACGGCAATCGCTGCCTCGACGAGCTGTCGGAGAGACATCTTTGCCAACTCCCCTGCTCGCATCTCGAACAACAGACTGCGCATCTCTGCCTGTGACGCGACCGAGGCGTCATGCATCCGTTCGATGAGCGCCGAAACCGGATCGTCTGGGTCGACCAACGTGCGGGCGGCTTCGGACAACAACGAGATCGTCGAAACTGCCTGAATGACCGTGTCGTGCAGTTCTTGGGCGAGGCGCTCTCGTTCTTGGAGCGCCGCCTGACCCGCTGCGTCGGCAGAAAGCCGGATCGTCGACATCGTGGCGGCTGCTTGCCCAGCGACTGCGCTCAGTCGACTGATCGCAAACCCTGACGCTAAATGACCGGCGCGGCTCTCGACCATCAGGTATCCCACCCGCTGACCACCGACCACCATCACCGAGGCGATCGCTGACCTCGCCGGGCCAAGGCAGCGCGCTGGTGGGACCACACATGTGGATCCGTTCTGGTCCCCTGGGCCATCGTCGCTCAGGAGCCATTCGAGCAATTCGTCGGCTCGATCGGGTTCCGCCACGTCGTACCCGTCGGTGATGTCGAGGCGGCGTATGACAAAGCTGTCGCCGTTCTCCTCGGCCTGGACCACACTGATCAGATCGACGAACAACAACCGCTGCACACCCGTGATCACCCCGTCGAGGACCGCATCCAGGTCGAGTGTCGACGACAGTGTGGCAGCGATGTCTCGAAGTACCTCCAGCTTTTCTCGCTGCTCGCGCTCCTCGACCTGAAGGCGTTCGCGCTCTCGCATCTCGCTTCGCAGCGAGTCGTTCATTCGTTTGACCTCTTCGGTCTTTTGATCGACCTGCTGATCCAGACTGCCAACGAGTCGTTGGAGCGCGCGTTCTGCTTCGACGCGCTCGGTGACCTCTCGGAAACTTCCCAGCAGACCGACAACCTGGCCGTCTTTGGCAACTACTGGATACTTGTCGGTCTCGAGCCAACGAATTGTGCCGTCGCCAAGTTGAATCGACTGGCTGATCCCGAGCGACTCGACGCCCGACTTCATGACGCGACGATCCCAATCGGTGTAGTCGGCACCAGAAAGGTTCTGCCACGGCATGTCCGTGTCACGCCGACCGATGACCGCGCTCACCGTCATGCCCGTGTACTCGGCAAACGCGTTGTTGCACCCGATGTATGTCGATGAGCGGTCTTTAATGAAAACCGGGATCGCCATCGTTTGAATCAGCGCATGAAGGAACTCCTGCGCAGCAAAAAGCTCCTCACCACCCTCGAACATTCCCTCGAGGAGAGCGCTGTAGAGGCGAAGGGGGTCGTCGGTCGACACCTAGTGAGACGTCCTCTTTTTGTTCCTGCAGACCATCCGGACCTCCCTGTGACACGGACCAGCCGGACGCCTTCGACCGACAGTACCGCAGCCCTCAGGTGTCCCGAGAACTCAGGAGCTCGTCACAGCACGACGCCCACCAACTCGGCTGCGGCCGAAACGTCGAATCCCGCTCTGGCGGCAGCATCGATGATCGCGATCGCCCCAGGAACGTCGAGGTCGTCATCGAGGGCCGCTCGCACATCATCGACGGCAGCGACGCGCGACTGTCCAGAAGCCCAGAGCTCCCGGCGCCGCGTCGCGTCGTCGAGAAGCGAATCGGTCCATGCCCATTCCTGGGTCCGATAGTGCTGCGAGAGGACTGCCAACCGCAGGACCATCGGTTCGGTGTCTGCAAGCAGGTTCCGAACGAAGATCAAATTACCGGTCGATTTGCTCATCGGCTCGCCGTGGAGGTGCACACAAGCCTGGTGCATCCAGTGACCGACGGGTTCGATGCCTGCAGAGTCGAGTTGCGCCGCGCAGAACTCGTGGTGCGGGTACACGAGGTCGCACCCTCCGCCGTGCAAGTCGATCGCCCCGAGCTCTCGAATGGCGAGCGCCGTGCACTCGATGTGCCACCCCGGACGACCTCTTCCCCACGGGCTCTCCCACGCTGGCTCACCATCTGACGACGTCCGCCAAAGCACGGTGTCGAGCGGGTGGCGCTTGCGGGGATCGGAAGGATCTTCTCCGCGAACTGCTCCGATTGTTCGCATGTCGACGCGGGTGTATCCACTGATCGATCCGAAGGCCTCCGACGCGTCGTGTCGGTAGTACACCCAGCCGTCGCTCTCATAGGCCTCACCACCGTGCAACATCGCCGAGATCAATCCACGAATGTCCGGGATTGCAGACGTGGCACGGGGTTCGCTCCACGGCTCGAGATTTCCGAGCGAACGCAGATCGTCGTCGAATTGCCGCTTCTGTCCAAAGGCCAAGTCGAGGTAGTTCGTCCCGTCGCGTGCTGCCCGGGCGAGGAGGTTGTCGTCGATATCGGTGATGTTGCGGACCAGCCGCACCTCGTGACCCCTGTCGATCAACCGGCGGTGCAACACGTCGTAGGTGACGTAGGTGGCCGCGTGACCCATGTGTGTCGCGTCGTACGGCGTGATCCCACAGACGTAGATCTTGGCGATCGGGCCGGGGTCGAACGTGCGCACCGATCCATTCGCCGTGTCGAACAACCGCATTTCTGACATGGTCGGACGTTAACGGCTCGCGCCCGGCACCTGTGGCTCGCTCGACGCGACTTCGGCGCGGCGCAATGTCGATCGGCGCTGCGCAATGTCGAGCTGCACGCCAACTCCACTATGGTTCACCAACGACATGGGAGGTTCTGTGGGAATACTCGAAGGAAAGAACGTTCTGATCACCGGCGTGCTCACCGATGCATCGCTGGCGTTTGGGGTTGCCCAGCTCGCACAATCCGAGGGGGCCAACGTGATTTTGACCGGCGCCGGTCGCGGACTGAGCCTGACGAGTCGCACCGCACGCAAGCTCGAGGTCGAGCCAGAGGTCCTCGAATTCGACGTCACGAACCCCGCGCACGTTCCCGCTCTTCGCGATCGTCTGTCCTCGACGTGGGGTCGGGTCGATGCCGCACTTCATGCGATCGGATTTGCACCTGAAGCGTGCCTCGGAGATGACTTCATGGGTGCGACGTGGGATGACGTGAAGGTCGCGCTAGAGATCTCTGCCTACAGCTACAAAACTCTTGCCGAGGTCGTGACACCCCTGATGACCGAGGGCGGATCCGTCGTCGGTCTCGACTTCGATGCGACCGTCGCCTGGCCCGCGTATAACTGGATGGGAGTGGCCAAAGCCGCCCTCGAGGCGACCAACCGCTACCTCGCAAAGACGCACGGCGCCAACAACATTCGTTTCAACCTGATCGCAGCAGGCCCGATACGCACGGTCGCGGCGAAGTCCATACCTGCATTTTCGATGTTCGAAGATGTCTGGGACGACAAGGCCCCGCTCGGTTGGGATGTCCGAGACTCGTCGGCGGTGGCCCGCTCCACGGTCGCCTTGATGTCGGACTGGTTCCCAGCGACCACGGCGTCCATGATCCATGTCGACGGCGGTTACCACGCCATGGGTGTCTGAATCGAACGTCAAGGTCAGTTCTGATCGGTCTCGTCATAGATTTCGCCGACCAGTGCCTCGAGAACATCTTCGAGCGTCGCCATTCCGACCACATCGCCAGCGCCGGTCACGACAAGCGCCATGTGCCGGCGATTTCGTTGCATGACGAGCAGCAGATCCTCGACGGTCTGGTCGATGGTCACCTTGGGCATCCGCCGAATCAATTCGAGGGGAATCGGATCAGATTGTGCTTCGGCGGGCAATCGGACGAGGTCCTTGGCGTGCACGAACCCACGAAAATCAGACCCGTCCGCCCGAAGCACAGGAATTCGACTGTGCCCGTGTTCGACAACCAGTGCTTCGAAGTCCCTGACGGTGGCCGAGGAACGAATGGAAACAATGTTGGGTAACTCGATCATCACCGAACGCACTCGTGTATCGCCGAAGTCGAGCGCTCCGATCAGCAGAGCGTGCTCCTGTTCCTCAACGAGGCCGCCCTCACGAGATGCATCGATCATTCGCAGAAGTTCCACAGGCGTCGTCGCCTTGTTGAGCCCGGCGACGGGGTCGATACCAGCGAGGTGAAGGAGCGGGCGAGCGAGCAATCGGAGAATCCAGATGATCGGACGTCCTGCCGCCACGAATGCTGCATGGATCGGGGCGAGGAAACGAGCTGACGTTTCGGGATGAGCAATTGCCACGTTCTTCGGAACCATCTCTCCGAACACGGTGTGCACGAACGTCACGATGAACAATGCGACGACGAACCCGATTCCGTGCAACAAACCCTCAGGAACGTCGATCACCGACGAGAGGATCGACTCGAGAACGCTCGCAACCGCTGCCTCGGCGATGAAACCGAGAAGGATCGAGCAGACGGTGATGCCGAGCTGCGCTGCGAAAAGTTGTTGGCTGATGCTCATTACCGAGTCGGCCGCCGTCCTCGCCCCACGCAACCCTTTCTCGGCCATGGCCTCGAGCTTGGTCACCCGACTGGCCACGAAGGCGAGCTCGACACCTACAAAGAAACCGTTGATCACGATCAGGACCGCCGAAACGATGAAGGCGACAGGCGTGCTCATTGGGTGCTCGCCGGATTTTGGGGACTCACGAGGCGGACCGATGCGACGCGTCGACGCTCCATTGCGACTACCTCGATCTTCCAACCGTCATGGGTGAACCGCGCACCCGGAGCCGGAATGACACCGAGCTGGTCCAAGACGAAGCCGGCAAGTGTTTCGTACTCACCCTCGGGAAGCTCGAATCCACACGCATCTTCCAGCTCATCGTGATGCAGCGAGCCGGCAACGATGAACGTCCCCCGCTCCTCGATCTTCGTCATCACCTGCGACGGACCGTCGTACTCATCATCGATCTCGCCAACGATCTCCTCGAGGATGTCCTCGAGTGTGATGATCCCTTCGGTGCCACCATGTTCGTCGACGACGATCGCCAAGTGGTTTCGGGACTCGCGAACTGCGTGCAGAAGGTGATCGAGATCCAACGATTCGGGGATGAACACGGGTTCGGTCATCAAGTCGGTCACGAGCGTCTCTGCACGATGCTCATGAGCAACGGCATACAGGGCCTTAATGTGGACGACCCCGATCACGTCGTCGGAATCTGCGCCGTACACGGGAAAACGTGACAACCCGGAGCCGGTGGCAATGTCGACGAGGTCTTTTCCCGTCGCATCCCGATCAAGCGCGACGACTTCCATTCTCGGCACGAGCGCTTCAGCTGCGGTTTTCTCGCCAAGTCGGATGCTGCGCGTCAGCAACGTCACGTCTTCGAGGTCGAGAACACCGTCCTCCCCCGACGAAACGATGAGACGCCCGATTTCATCGAGTGATCGGACCTGGTCGAGTTCGTCGGTCGGTTCAATTCCCATCGCTCGAACGACGGCGTTGGCTGCAGCATCGAACGCGATGATTACCGGCTTGGCAACGATCCCCCAGATCCGAGTCGCTCGACTCAACCTCGTCGAGACCTCATAGGGTCGGTCGATCGCAATCGTCTTCGGAACGAGCTCGCCGACCACCATCTGAAACACGGTGGCCGACGCCACCGCGAGTGCGACCGAAAGCCCGGTGACCGTTCCATCGCCGACGTTCTCTCCGAGAAGTCGATCGATCTGGGTCGCGATCGTCGACTTGGCAATAAAGCCCAAGATCAGCGAGGAGGCCGTTATCCCGAGCTGACTTCCCGAGAGGTAGAACGACAACGATTCGAGAAGCGTTTGCACCCGACGAGCGTTGGCCGAACCGTTTGCCGATTCTTCATCGACACGCGAGCGGTCGACGGCGACGAGCCCGAACTCCGACGCGACAAAGAACGCGTTCGCAAAAACCAGCAATGCCACTGCGAGAAAGCCAAGTATCGTGCTGATGGCTCAGAGGCTAGCGTCGTGCAGTGCCTTCAGAAGAACCACTCGACAACGACGTGCTCGAACTCTCCGGTGTCTCTCGTACCATCGATGGCAACGAGGTTCTACGTGGGCTCGACTGGACGGTCCGCCGCGGCGAAAACTGGGTGGTGCTCGGCCCCAATGGATCGGGGAAAACGACGGCAGCTCGAATCGCCTCGCTGCGCCTTCATCCGACCACGGGCCATGTGCGCGTCCTGGGTGTCGAGCTTGGTCGTGCCGATATTCGGCCACTCCTCGGGCGGGTTGGGTATGCCGCAGCGTCACTGGCCGACCAGCTGCGACCCACGCTCGCCACCGTCGACGTGGTCATGACAGCCAAGTACGGAGCCCTCGAGACCTGGTGGCACGAGTATGACGACGACGATCGACGACAAGCGATCGAGCAACTCGAGCGGGTTGGTGTCGGTGCACTTGCCACTCAGGCGTTCGGGACATGCTCGTCAGGTGAGAAACAACGGGTTCTCATCGCCCGGGCGCTCATGACCAACCCCGCGTTGATCATCCTCGACGAGCCCACAGCGGCGCTCGATCTCGGCGGCCGCGAACAACTGGTGGCGACCCTCGACGAACTCGCTTCACACGACGATGCTGCGCCGATGGTGCTGATCACGCACCATGTCGACGAGATCCCGAGCTCGTTCACACATTGCCTGCTTATGGCCAATGGCTCGCCGCTCCATGCGGGACCACTTCGTGACGTCCTCACCGCATCGAATCTGTCCGAGGCGTTCGGGATCGATCTCGAGGTGGAACAACGAGACGGTCGCTGGTGGGCTTGGGCCAAGCGGTAGGCCGACAACGGACTGCGCCACGGCGCAACTCAGCTGTCGAGTGCCGACAGCCCCGGACGAATGATCATCAACGTTCCGTGGTCGAGCTCGACCGATCCCTCGGTTTGTGCGAGTTCATTGCTGATGCCACGAGTTGTGGCCGAGGTGAGAGTCGCTCCATCGAGTGGCCACCGCAGTCCAGTCGTGCGAACACCGGTTGCCTCATCCGAGCGAGGAATGAGCGAAACGAGATCACCCGTAACACCCACGATGTCGAGTCGGTCGTGGCCACCACCATGGAGTATCGACGCGGTGCCCCGCGCCGTGTGGACCTCGACCCGCGCCGAACGCGGCGCGCTCAAGGCGGCCCAGTTCCCGAGTTCATGGTCGAGCCGGCCACCCTCGATGCCAATCGCAACGATTCGGTCGACACCCGCCTGATCTGCGAAGTCGAGCGCGAGTTCAAGATCGGTCTGCTCTTTGTCGGCTGGATGTTCCACGATCTCTGCGTTCTCGGCGCGCGCCCAGGCGAGATCACCAGGCGACACTGAATCGAGATCACCGATCACGACATGAATCGGAAGGCCGTGCGTTCGAGCAATTCGTAGGCCACCGTCGGCAGCGATGATGAGGTCGGCATGTTCGGCGCCTTTCACCAACCGCGGTTCGGGGGCCGGACCACCAACGAGGACTACGGCGAATGACATGAGGGGATGGTACCGACGAGCGTCGCCGAGGTGCGCCGCAGATCCGAGACCTGTCAGATTTCGGGCAGGTATTCGATCGGCACGGCCAACGTAACGCCGCTGCGTTGTTCGACACCGACGATGATGGCGATCACCTCACCATTGCCGTCGACCACCGGTCCACCAGACCAACCCTGCTCGACGGTCGCACTGATGACGAACACATCAGGGCGCCCAATCCCGTAGTCGACACCGGATGTGCGAGCAATGATCGTCCCAGTCGTGGTGACCACGCGACCGTCGCGCGGGTAGCCAGCGAGAGCAACACGTTGACCAACCACACCCGGGGAAGATGCAACACGGATCGACGCTGACAATTCGGCACCGGTCAGACTCGACAGATCATGTAGGCGACTGGTTGCCACGAGCGGCTGACCACCATCGTCTTCGAGTTCCACGGGGCTGTCGCCCAGACTCGCCCGGCGAGCGTCGACGAGCGCATGGGCAACCGTCGCCACACGTCCGTCGTCGAGCTGCACTGCAGAACCTCGCTGGATAAGCGACCCATACGTGGTGAGTCGTGCGACCGCATTCAGATCGATCGAATCGGCGCCAGCGGCCACCACCGCTGCGGGCACCAGCTGAACATCGGGCTTTGCCGCCTCTGCCGTATCGTTCACGTCGGCGGAGGCCACACCAATCGCCATCACGAGAAGGAATCCGAACGCGCCACCAACCAACAGACGAATTCTGATGCGCCTCGTGCGCGAGTACGTCGACCGCGGGACCTCCATGTTCCTCAGGAGTACCAGGCTGCAGTCGCCTCATTCAAGAGCAATACGGCCTCACACGACCTTCGATGGTGGTGCCTCGCGGCCAATGCAGCGCTACGCTTCCGATCTCCGGGCCGTTAGCTCAGTTGGCTAGAGCGCTGCCTTCACACGGCAGAGGTCACTGGTTCGAGTCCAGTACGGCCCACAAACCCCATACATTCCGGGGCTTTGCCCCGGTGCATGGGGTTTGTGGGCCTGCGGCACGATGTCTTCGCCTCCGGCGGGCGTTGCACGCAGCTGGCTCGCTTCGCCTCGCCGTTTCGCCGGAGGCGGTGTTCGCGAAGCTCGCTCGCTGTCCGCTCGATTCGCCGTTTCGCCGGAGGCGGTGTCCGCTCAATTCGCCGTTTCGCCGTTTCGCCGGAGGCGGCGTTCGGCGAAGCTCGCTCGCTGTTCCCTCAGATGACGCTGGCTGGCGCCGATGGATGGTCATGACCGCGATCAGCACGCACTGGGGCCAGCCAGCGCTGACCCGTGAGCGAGTCCGTTTGCGTTGTCTCGGCTGCGACGTTGCCTGGACCGCGGACGGCGAAGACATCTGCTGGGTGTGCGAGCGCCCCGGGGTCACACTACGAACTGCGCTCTCGTTACGCGAAGACGACCACCTGCATCTCGACTTCCAATAGCGGTAACGCCGCGACAGCTGCGCAGTCACTCAAGACCCGGGCGTTTCCCGATCAGCCAGCGACGGTGTTCGTACTGCCCGGCATCATCCGCGCCCAACACAAGAAGAACTCACTCGACGGATCTTTCAATGACTGCGTGTTCTCGGGACAGTTCCCCGCATCAGGTCCGATTTCGATGATCTGACCATCGGCGATTCCCGACGAACAGGAGCGCTCGCGCGGAGTGTTCGCGACCAAGGTGAAACAGTCTCCGACGTCGAGCTCGGTCGAACTCTGGATGACGGGCCGGTTGTCGGCCGGTTCGTTGTTGGCAAAGGCCGTGACGATCAGGATTCCGAGCACCAATCCGAGGACGAGCAACACTGGCACGGAAGCCCACACGCTGACCGACCCGTCACCCTCCTCGTCATCGATGGTTCGACCTGGAGAATCCGCCGCACCCGCTCGGCGTGAAGAACCGCCGTGGGAGTAAGTCTGTCGCGCTGCGCGAGGTTGGGTGTTTCGTAGTGTCGTCGACCCCGACAACGGCTTCACCCTCGAGTCGTACTCAGCCTTCTTGGCAGGATCGGAGAGCACATTCCATGCAACATTGACCTGCTGCATCGCCTGTTCGGCCTTTCGCGCTTCGGCAGGTGGACGATCCAGCTGACGGTCGGGATGAAGGGCCCTGGCGCGCCGAAGATAGGCCTTTCTGATCTCCTGCGTGGTCGACGTCGGCGTGATGCCGAGGGTGTCGTAGTGCGTTGCCATTTCCGCGCGAGAGTATCTTGTCTGGAGAGCGCCGTGTGCGTCGGCCGATGCCCGACACCTCTCCACGAGCCACAAAGCAGCGGTACCGTTGGGCCATGGCAGACATCGCATGTGCGAGTTGTGGAGAGGACGAGAACCTCGATGGAGAGCGCGATGGTGACAAGATCTCGATCACCTGCGCGAACTGCGGACTCGTCTGGGACCGAGACCTCCGACCGGTGTGTACGACCTGTGGGTCAACCGAGGTTCGAAAGGCCTTTCAAGCAATCGTCGACAAAAGTCGAGGCACTCAACTGTCCATCCAGTCGATGCGTCTCGTGTACCTCTGCCCGACCTGCGAGCCAGACCTGCTCGCCGACTATTTGGCCAGCAAGTCACCACTACCCCCAGACGAGCTGCCGTACTGAGTGGCTGGACGACCGAGCAACCGTCTTACTGCGTGAGAAGTGCAGCGGCGACAGCCTCGAGTCCGGCCGACCGCGAACCCTTGACGAGGACGGCCGTGTCGGCATCAATACGCCCGAGTCTCAGCATCGGATCGTCGACGGGATCAACTCCGTAGAGCTCGGTCCCGACAGCGATCAGCTCGGCTCCCATCGACAGTGTCTCCTGCGCGATTGCGAGGTGTTCCTCGGTTTCACTCGCGCCGAGCTCGGCCATGTACCCGAGGACCGCGACCTTTCGGCGTTGCGGGAGCCGGTTGAGGCCATCGAGCGCTCCGCGCATCGATGTCGGGTTGGCGTTGTACGTGTCGTTGATCACGAGCGCTCCGCTGACGGACTTTTGCACCTCCATGCGCCATGGCGAAAGGACGGCGTCGGTCAATCCAGCTTCGACCTCGGCCACTGGGACACCCATCCAGAGCGCAGTGCCGACCGCAGCTGCGACGTTCGTGGCCATGTGTGCTCCACGAGTACTCGGGCGTGCAACCACCTTGCCCCATGGTGTCTCGATGGTGAATGTCGCCCGAAGGTCGTCTCCGACGTCGATGTGCGTCACGACAACATCACAACGACTCGACGTCCCGAACTTGAGCACCTCTGCCGTCGTTCTCGAAGCCATCTGACGAACGAGATCGTTGTCGCCGTTTAGCACCGCGAGACCGCTCGAAGGCAACACCTCGACAATCTCGCCCTTCGCCACGGCGATCGCCTCGACCGAGCCAAATTCGCCAGTGTGTGCTGGGGCAACGGTCGTGACGATTCCGATCGTCGGCCGTGCCACCTCGCACAACGACGCGATGTGGCCAATGCCCCGCGCGCCCATCTCGACGACCGCCGCATCAGCGTGGTCGGGAGTGTTGAGAATCGTCAACGGCACCCCGATCTCGTTGTTGAATGACTTCACCGACGCATGTGAGCGCATGGTCCTGCGCAGGACAGACGCCAGCAGATCTTTGGTCGAGGTCTTCCCCACCGAACCAGTGATGGCCACCACCGTGCCATCGATTCGATCGCGAGCCGCCGACGCGAGATCCCGCAGCGCCACCATCGTGTCCTCGACGACGATGGCCGTGCCGACGGTCGGCGACTCGTGCGTAAGGTACGCCGTCGCTCCCGCATCGATCGCGGCGCGCACGTAGTTATGCCCATCTCGCTCGGCGACCAGCGGGACGAAAAGTTGTCCCGGCACGATCGCTCGACTGTCCTGCGTGGCGCCAACGAACTCGGCGTCTGGGCCGTACACCGAGCCGTTCGTCGCTGCCGCAGCTTGGGTGGTGGTGAACTTCACGTGGCCACGCTAGACGCCTCCAGCACTACTCTTGGACACCGTGAACAGCCAAGCGACTCCCACCCCTCTGTTGGTGCTCTTCGGCGGCCAGTCCGCCGAGCACGACGTGTCGTGCGTGACCGCAAAACACGTGCTCGACGCTGCGCGGCCAGATCGCTACGACATCATCCCGGTGGGAATCAGCCGGTCGGGTGATTGGTCGAAGGCGTCGTTCTCCTCGGATCTGGAGGCCCTCGATCCGTCTGGGGAAGCCGTCGATCCGTTTCTTCTGTTTCGCGAGGCCGCCGCAGCCGGTGGTGTTGTACTCCCGCTCCTTCACGGGCCGATGGGTGAAGACGGCACCATCCAAGGACTCTGCGAACTCACCAACATCGCGTACGCGGGTGCGGGCGTTCTGGGATCTGCGCTTGCCATGGACAAGATCGCCGCCAAGAACGCATTGTTCGCAGCCGGAATTCCACAGGCGGCGTGGCACGGTTTCAACGTCGATGAAATCACCGACGCAACCGCGCCGAACCTGCTTCGCGAACTCGGCGACACCGTGTTCGTGAAACCTGCGAACATGGGCTCCTCGGTGGGTGTGAGCCGCGCAACGACGGTTGATGAAGTGCGCGCTGCGCTCGATCTCGCTGCGTCCTATGACGAGTGGATCGTTGTCGAGGAGGCGATTCTCGGACGCGAGATCGAGATATCCATCCTTGGCAATCGCACGCCTCGCGCCTCGCTCCCCGGCGAGATCGTGGCGGGGGCCGACTTCTACACGTACGAGGACAAATACCACGACGGAGTCGCCAAACTTGTCATTCCTGCACGTCTCGACGATGCCGAGATCTCAGAGATGCAATCGATTGCCATCGCGGCGTTCAAAGCCCTACGCGTCGATGGGCTCGCCCGTGCAGACTTCTTCTACGAGCCGGGCGGCCGCGGCTGGCTCGTCAACGAACTCAACACGATGCCCGGTTTCACACCGATCTCGATGTACCCGAAGATGTGGCAGGCCTCAGGACTGGAATACCCCGACCTGATCGACGAACTCGTGACGCTCGCACTCGATCGGCATGCTCGCCGAACGAGAAACACCGCTCACTAGAAACCTCCCGAGCTGCCGCCACCGAAACCTCCGCCGCCGCCGCCCCAGCCGCCCGAGCTGCCGCCGCCAAATCCTCCTCCGAAGCCACCGCCGCCGCCGCCGCCCCAACCACCACCGCGGTGGTCACGACCACCACCGTGCCCACGGAAACCGCCGCCGCCGATGATCACGCCCCCACCGAACCCTCCACCGAACCCGC